>Ga0206682_10000934_pt1 | contig 29838 bp, 19 predicted proteins | sample M240m12015metaG_FD_155444 | JGI IMG/M metagenome (GOLD analysis project Ga0206682, IMG submission 155444) | Ammonia-oxidizing marine archaeal communities from Monterey Bay, California, United States - M2 40m 12015 | ecosystem: Environmental > Aquatic > Marine > Intertidal zone | place: USA...
GAACTCGCGACCTCCTCATTACCAATGAGGTGCTATACCGCTAAGCCACGGTGGCAGTAGTCGTGGCGACTTACCGGACCAATATAACCGCTTCGCGTCGAACTGAACCTATAGAAATGCAAGTGGAAGGCGAAGCGTTACCCTCAAAGGCTATAAGGTGATTTTGACAAATGTTTTCTTGGAGAAGGCAACTTCTCCGGATGGGATAGGAAATGAAGCGAGAGCTTGAAACAAAAACGGAGATGCGCCAACGAGTGCGAGATCTTCAGAGCCAAGTAGATGAACTGAAAGACCTTGTGAACACGTTGCTAAGCGTGATTTGCGAAGAGCCAGATGGGGTGCACAGCGGAGCAGCACCGACCATTCCTGGCCAGCCAGCAAACAACTACTGCATGTAAGGCTCAACCTTTGATGACGGCGAGTGGGTTCAAACGAACCACTGGTCGGGCAAGGTCAGCACGTTCAGTCAGGGCTATGACTTCGTCCACATCCTTGTACGCATCCGGGGCCTCTTCTGCAAGGACATTTGGTGTTGATGCATGGATTCGAATGCCTTTCGCTTCTAACTCGAGTTTGAGTGCTTTACCATCAATGGTTTTCTTTGCTTTCGTTCTCGAGAGCGCACGACCCGCACCGTGGCAAGATGAGCCAAATGCTTGGTTCGTGCCCTTTTTCGGTCCTGCCAAGAGCCACGAGCCTGTCCCCATGTCGCCGGGGACCAGCACCGGTTGCCCACTCTGGGCATAGCCGCCAGTAAAATCACTGTAGTCGCCGCCAAAGGCACGTGTTGCGCCTTTTCTATGAACACAAACCTTGCATTCGACACCATCGATGTGATGATGTTCGACCTTTGCAATGTTGTGGGCGACATCATACAAAAGACGGGCTTCTCCATCAGTGCCAAGTTCGAGTCGAAGCACTTCACGAAGGCGATGTGCAAGTGCACTGCGGTTGGCAAAAGCGAAATTGGCCGCAGCGTTCATTGCGTCGAAATAGGACTGGCCTTCCCTGCTGTGGAACGGGGCTGCAGCAAGTTGCCGGTCTGGGAGCGAATAGCCCCATGATTCTTCGACCCACATACCATTGCTTGAGCTGTACCTCGATTCAAGGGCACGCACGTGATCGCTGCAGACCTGATGCCCGAGACCACGGGACCCCGAGTGAATCATAGCCACGAGTTGGCCTTCATACAATCCCCATTGTTCCGCTGTCTCAGCATCAACAGTCTTCCCAACTGTTTGAAGTTCGAGGAAATGGTTTCCGCTACCGAGTGTGCCGAGGGCACGCAACCCACGCTCCCGTGCTCTTGTCGATATCGCTGCCTCTTCAGTGTGAAGCATTCCATTCGATTCAATGTGAGCAAGGTCTTCGTCAAACCCAAAACCAAAATCCACGGCCGCATGTGCGCCTCGTTGAATCAAATCGTCCAATTGTTGGTTGCTGATCTCGAGGCCACCCTTCCCAGAGGCGCCCGCTGGAATACGACCCGCAAGCCGTCCTGCCAGTTTCTTCAGATTCGGGATGTCCGATTCTGTTGCATCCAATGCCAACATTCGTACACCACAATTGATGTCAAAACCTACACCACCTGGCGAAATTGCTCCACCGAGTTCACCTGCTTCGGTGTCGGTTGCAATCACGCCACCAATTGGCAATCCGTAGCCAAAATGCCAATCAGCCATCGCCCATGCTTCCCCAACGATTCCTGGAAGTGAGGCGGCGTTGACAAGTTGTTCAGGGCCACGATCATCAGCATGATTCAGGAGATGTTGATGGTCAGTCACCAGCCTTGCATCGACCTTCATGTTTCCATGAGCCTTGATTCGCATGGTCCCATCACCCTCGTCGGAGAGGTGATGACGCCAATCTTCGCCCATGAGCAGGCGTTGGGTGAATCACCTTTGAGCGTTGTTCAAGTCAATTGGATGATTCCACGGCACAGGTTTCAAGGGGGAGGCGTCGCTGGCAGAGGCGTTCCTCCGTGGGTGTATTGCTATGAGTTTGCCACCGATCGATTTAGCCGTGTTCCATGAAAACGGTTTTGTTCGCAAACAATGCACCATCACATCGTTGTGGTTTTGGACAACCGACGAAGAACGTGTCACCTGTGGCGACACGACAGAAGATGAGTATTCTTTCATTGGTGCACCTCTCATTCAAGGCTACCCCATGCGTGGAAAAGCCCTCAAAGATGCCATGCGGGAAACGTTTCTGAAGTTCTTCGAAGAGCGAGATCACACACGCGTCAATCCGTACCCTGTTCTCGCACGATGGCGGGATGACATTCATCTGACAATCGCATCCATTGCCGATTTCCAGCCCCACGTGACGTCTGGAGAGGTTGAGCCACCTGCTAATCCGCTTACGATCTCACAACCGTGCATTCGTCTAACAGATGTCGACGCAGTGGGTCGTTCTGGACGTCACCTGACGACGTTCGAAATGATGGCTCATCACGTGTTTAATCGACCTGATGAAGGGCGCATGTTCTACTGGATGGAAGAATGTGTTCGTTTCTGTCATGACTTACTGACTGATGCGCTTGGAATCGATGCCGGTGAAATCACCTACGTTGAGAATCCTTGGTGTGGTGGAGGGAACGCCGGTGCTGCTGTCGAAGTCATCGTCGGTGGGCTTGAACTTGCCACACTTGTGTTCATGAACATGGAAGAGCATCCTGAAGGCGATGTTGAACTCAAGGGCGATCGTTACAGAGAAATGCCCCTCCAAATTATCGATACAGGCTACGGCCTCGAACGCTTTTGTTGGGCTGCTGCGGGAACACCAACCATCTATGAATCCATTTACCCTGAATCGACTTCTTGGCTCAAAGACCTTGCTCAATTCTCAACAATCACGGCCCAATGGCCCGATTTGGATTTAGATGCCCTCCTTGGTGAGATGAGCAGGCTCAATGGAATCATGAACATTGAGCCAGGTGTCGATGCTGAACAACTTCGCTCGACATTCATTCGACGCTTGGCAGAGCGGGGCGTGGAAGTCACCAGTGAGCAATTCTCTGCCGTCACAGAACCATTGGCCAAGATTTACGCGATTCCAGATCATCTTCACGCCTTGTGCAATATGTTGGGCGATGGGCTTGTACCGTCGAACGCTAAAGCCGGTTACCTCGCACGCATGTTGGCCCGTCGTACGCTCCGATTGAGGGATGAACTGAACCTTACAGTTTCGTTGGCAGAATTAGCTCAACATCATATTGATGTGAATCTTGGCGGGGCAATCATGAAGCAAACGCACGCCGGTTTGCTAGGGATTCTTGAACTGGAGGAAGCACGATATGGGGAGATGTTGAGGAAAGGTGGCAATGTCATCAACACTCAATTGAAGCAATTGCCAAAGGACGCTGAAAGGATTCCTGATGAAACCCTGTTCAACATGAACGATTCGCATGGATTGGCTCCAGATATGGCCGTAAATCTGGCGAGAAAAGCAGGTTGGGCTTCAGTTTCTGTCCGCACCGGATTTGCTGCAGAGATGGCAGAACGACACGCAAAGATGGCGAAGAAAGCAGCGCAGTCCGTCGAAGCAAAACCACTCGTTGACGAAATACCGATCCTCCCATCAACCCAACTCTTGTATTATGACGATGTTCAGCAACAAGAGTTTGATGGGTCAGTCCTTGCTTGTCTACCACTGATCGGAGAGGATACGCCCGATGGTGCAACTCATGCAATCATCTTGGACAAAACTTGTTTCTATCCCGAAGGCGGTGGCCAAGAAGGCGATTTTGGTGCTCTGAAAACTGCAGCAACACAATGCTCGGTTCTCGACACGCGAAAGGTCGGTGATCACGTCCTCCACTTGGTCGATGGAGCGTTCGACACAGGCGATCTCGTCCACGGTAGCATTGACTGGAAGCGGCGCAAGCAACTCATGGATCATCACACTGCCGTTCACATTGTCGGGGGTGCTGCACGTCAGGTGCTTGGCCCTCACGTCTATCAGGCCGGAGCGAACAAATCAGCTGAGATGGCACGTCTTGACATCACCCACTTTAGCCGCCTTACAAGAAGCGACCTCGATGCAATTGAGGCTCTGGCGAATGAGGTGCTTGTACAAGTTCAACGGACTGAAAAAACGGAACTCAACAGAAAAGATGCGGACAAAAAGTATGGTTTTGATTTGTATCAAGGTGGCGCTCCTAAAGGCAGTTCAATCAGAATATTGCGCATCGCAGATCACGATATCCAAGCGTGTGGGGGTACGCACCACGACGAGCCTGGACAAATTGGTTCGATTCGCATTGTTCGCTCCGCAGCCGTTCAAGATGGTGTAGAACGTTTGCACATTGTTGCCGGGCAAGCAGCGCTTAATTACGCACACGAGCAAGATCAAATTCTTCGACAAATGAGTGCGTTGTACGGGGTGCCGAATGGTGATTTGGCTCGCACCTCAGAACGGTTCTACGCCGAGTGGAAGGACCAACGCAAACGCATCGAAGCCCTCGAGGCAGAAATTGTTCGACTGAGAACTACAGGCGGTGGTTCTGATTCCAAAGAGGTTGACGGTGTCCGAATCGTCATAATGGAGGCCCATGGGAACCTTAAGAAAATGACAAAGATGCTTAAGGAATTGACTCTGGACGCAAATAAGCCAACCCTTGCAGTGTTGGGCTCAAAAGAGGGCGGTGGAAAAATCATGATTGCTGTAACGGAAAATACGATTGCATCAGAGCGGTACAATGCAGTCGAACTTCTGAAAGAAATCGCCCCCCATATTCGTGGCGGAGGTGGTGGCCGGCCAACCCTTGCTCAGGGCGGTGGCTCACACGCAGAAGGTCTCGATGATGCACTGAATGCTGCACGTTCCTCTGTTGGGATTGCGGACTAAAGGGAACGCAATGCTTCACGGTCAAAGTGTGAGACAGCAATGCGTTGAGCTTCATCAATGTCAAACCACTTGACCTCAGCAATCTCTTCTGTCTGTACGTCCAGCATGCTTGGATCTCCATTCCATTTTGCTTGATATGTGAATGATACGAAGGAAATACCTTCGTCAGAAAATATGTTCTGAGTGACAATTGGTTCGTTGCTTTCCAAAACAATTTCAAGCCCGAGTTCTTCTTTCGTTTCTCGTACACAGCCGACGGCCGGATGCTCATCGTGGTCCATGTAACCACCCGGCAGCGTCCAAAATCCTCGAAAATGCCCCCGCTCGACCTTACCCAAGAGCACTTGGTTTTGGTTGTTGCAAATCATCACTTTAGACACCAACCTGTGGATGGAGCGGTATATTGCTTCTCGAGCGATTGGGTGCACGGAATTATCACTGATCAGGTTGTCTTTCAGTGCCCAGTGACTTGGCCAATCAATCTTCGGGTATCCTTTGATAACCATGCAAATCTGATCCCCGAATCGTATTCGAGTTGGTCGAAATTCCAACCATGGAATCTCCATTGCGTCGACTTCATTTCGTGTTGGAAGACGAAGCATTGCATCAGTTGACATTCGCCCTGAAACTGGCAGGCGTGGACCTTTACCCGCCGCATCGACAAGCAGCACTCGACCATCGTGCTCGAGGTGAACAACTTCGTGTGGGTGCATGACTCACGGTCAGCATCATGCCACATCAATGCTCGTATGCGCACCTTGTTCATGTTTGGCTTATGGTTCAAGTACCTCTTTGCTTTGGGTATGGTATGGGCATTCTTCAATTGAACACAACAGGTTGGGCCATGACCTACCTGGTTTGGGATGAATCAACGAACCAAGCGGCTTTGATTGATCCGGTCTACGACTTCATCGACCTTTACACAGAAGCATTGGAGGCTCGTGGACTCAAACTTACCCACGCCATGGCCACACACACCCATGCGGACCACATCACTGCGTGCTTTGTGTTGCGAGAGATGTTCGACTGTGAATATCTCATGTGGCACGGGACTTCTTGCCTCGGCGTCTCGCAATATGTCGAGGATGGAGAAGTGCTCACAATTGGAGAAACGGACTTTACGTTCCATCATGCACCGGGTCACACAAACGACAGCATGCTCATTGAGACGGTTGGTCACGTGATGACGGGTGATTTTCTATTCACAGGCGCCGGAGGGGCCGGCAGGGATGACTTGCCAGGCGGCCGTGTTGGCGTGCATTGGAATTCACTTTCTGTCCTAGACCGCCTTGATGGCAACCTCATCGTTTGCACGGGACATGATCCTCCCGGAACCGAAATGAAGTCACTGAATTGGAACCGTGAGCATAATCCGGTGCTGAAGATGACCAGTTTCGCTGAGTATGAAGCATGGCAAACAGAAGTGACAGCAGGATTGGGCTCAGTCTCGAAAATCAAGACAGCAGTGCCTGCAAATTTGTTCGCAGAAGTTCCAGAAACCATTCCGTGGTTGGATTAATTGACCACACATCCCATGCGAATGCATTTGAAGGGCCCCTGCGACCCGTTGCCATGCGCTCCTCCTCGGCACGTGGCGTCCTCATCGTTCTCAGCCTTCAATTGCTCATGGTGGGGGCGTCAGCAGCCCCACTTTTGTCATCAATGAATCCCGCAGGGGACTACAATCGAATGGACGCTTCGCTTGAGCAAGCATTGGAATCCTCTGACTTCGATGCACCACTTTCTGTCGTGTACCAACTCAACAGTGAGGTTACAGAACAAGACCGTAAATGGTTAGAACAGCACGGTGCTGAACTTTTGGGAGAGGCACCCCTCATTGATGGGGGCCTTTTTGAGGCATCGGCAAACGATATACGCATCATCAGCGAGTGGTCGAGAACAGAGTATCTTGAACTCAATCGGGAACTCGAATTTTTCTACCTTCCATCCGAATGGGGCGGCGATCCAGCCCCCGGAATCATGATGCACGAAACAACCCAAGTTGTGAACGCTACCACCTCGTGGCACAGGGCCATCATTAACACCGATGGAACAGTTGCCTTCGAAACAGACATGTCATTCACTGAATGGGATGGAGATGGGACGGCCATTGTTGACCTCGACACAGGTGTTGACGCTGGTCATCCGGATTACGATTACCTCGGCCCATGGACTGGGGACAAGACCCTCTACTCGGCGAAGTGGGATGGTGTTTGGACTGAAACACGCAATTCGGACACCTCCTCTGGCCACGGCACCCACGTTGGCGGCACGATTGCTGGTAACGGCGATGCGAGCGCTGGACGTCGAGCAGGTGTGGCGAAGGGTGGTCAATTGGTCGCTCTTGGAACCGGTGACGGGGCTTCGATCTTTGCAGCCGAACAAGGGCTTGAATGGACCTACCAACATTCCATTCCCGGACAGAACGAATACCACATTCGAGTCGTCTCAAATTCGTGGGGTACCGATGGAGATTACGATCCAAACGGAGCTGTAGCACAACTCACTGACCGTCTCACATACGAAAATGGAGTCGCCGTGATCTTCGCAGCATCGAATTCAGGTGGCAGTGGAGCCGAATGTGCTGGTGGCTTGAAAACAAATGTCTACGCCAATACACCCTCGGCGATTTCCGTTGCTGCTCTTACTCACGACGGTACTGCAGTCACCTCATTTTCGAGCCGAGGTTGCATGAACCAAATGCACACATGGCCGGATGTTGGCGCACCAGGGCGTGACATCTGGGCAACCGCTCCTCGAGGAACGGCCATCGATGCCTCCACCAAGACACAGGGCGATTTGTACTACATGGCCATCTCGGGAACGAGTATGGCAACACCTCACGTCGGTGGAATGGCTGGCTTGCTGCTGAACGCCGCACCTTCGCTCACCGTTGCCGACTACCACCGTGAAGACCATGACGAGGGCGATTCCCTTGTCGGCGGGGATGGTTCGGCTGCCTATGGGCAATTTGATGACTGGGATACGGCCAACTACTCCCGTGTCCACGAACTCGAACTGATCCTTGAACTCACGGCTACCTATGAGGGAATGGCCAATTCATGTGAGGCAGGCAACGATGATGACGCATGCAACGACGTTCCTGCTGAGTGTTACCGCTCAGCCACGGGCCGTTGCCACGATTGGCGCGTTGGTCACGGCCTTACTGATGTTGATGCGGCCGTAGCGCTCGCTCGAACGCTTCAACTGATGCGAGATCAGAATGGAGACGGTATTGTCGATCACCCTGAGTACAATGTTTGGGATGCCTACGAAATTTACGATGCTCTTCGCACTGAGGAGTCAATTTCAGTTGATACGGATCGGGTTCGACATGCATGGAAGGGCGATTGGAACAACTTCAATAACGGCCAAGATGGCTTGGTCTATTACACTGAAGACGCCCATTATGTCTGGATTCCAAATGGCAGTTACAACATGGTGGTTCGATTTACACCAACCGAAGTGGATGTAGAAACGGCACAAATAGGCAATTTACAGATGGAAGTTGACCTCGGTGATGATGGATCAAATGATGCACAGGGCCAAGGTACCCGTGTTTCGGATACATGGATTTACGACCTCGATGTGGACTCCTCGCAGTGGGGCACATGGGCTGCATTCGATGTGACAGGTCAAGCCATGGCCTTCCTCGGATTGTTCGAGGATGCAGAATTCTTCGAAGCAAGCATACCTTACACCGTTGATGTCGTCCTTTCACTCGACCTTTCAACTCCTGTAGATATCTCCATCCCACAACGCACAGGCTTCTATTCGGACCTTGACCCAACAACCCGTTCGGACAACTGGGATGACGCCTACGAAGGCCAACTCACCTTCACGCGACCAACCTACAACCAATCAGCACTCATGCAGGTCATCTCACCAAAGGTGACCGCTGAAGAAGGCGAACAGAACTTCTTTGGCGCTCTTGGCAATGTGTTTGCAGAATACACAGGAGCCTCAATGGTGTTCGGATTGTTCGCACTGCTTTGTGCACTTGGTGTCGGCTACGTTGTTCGAAACACACGAGAAGATCAACCGCTCACTTTGAAAAAGGATCCAGTTGATGCAGAATTAGAAGACTAACTCAAAGCGGGTTGTCTGGAATGGTACCTTTGTGGTCAGATGCAGGCAATGCCTGTAAATCAGCGAACGTCAGTTGATCTGGTGGCGCCTCATTTAACGTCGTCAACCGCTCTTTCATCTCCATTCGTACATGGAAATCAATGCGGCCTTTTGTTCGGGTTAAGTCGTAGGATAGCGGGTTGATTGCTTCGATGATTTGGCTTTCAAAGTCATCTTTGACTCGGCTCCCTCGCCAAAGCGAGTACCCCCATCGAAAGGCGATTCCAACAACTGCTGCACCATACAACAGCATCAGAATTGAAGTTGCGAATAGGACGGCGTTGCCTGAGCGTGATTCATCAAGGAGATTCCTCCCAATCAAGAACACCAATCCAATGCCAACCAGCGGTTTGAGGATGCTTTCCAGCCACTGGTCGACGGGAACCAATCGGCCTTTCGCAGGGTCGACAAACACCAAATCAGATTCGAAGGCTGTGTTCATCACACTCAAAGCTCCCAAGAGGACAATGTAGAGGCCAGTGGCGACACCAAGTTCCATGACCCATGAATCAAGGTTGAACGTCCAATGGACAATCAGCCAAGCGAAGAGACCCAAAAACGCACCTTGCGGAACGTGGTTAAAGTGAGTGACGTGTTGAGAAAACTCGTTCATTTTGGTTGCATCTTGTGTGATGCCTCTGTGTGGTTTAGGGATGTGGATAATTTGCCAATGCATCAGTTTCTCAATGGCCGTCAAGCCTCGAACCAACAACCGCCTTCGGATGAGGAGCATCTCGATCAAAATCAGCACCGGTAGCCCAAGAAGAATGACGGGTAATGCCATGACCGCTGCAAGTGGGAAGATGATGATGGTTGGCAACAACAGGAAATGTGAAAGGGTCAATGGATGAAACAGGTCCGCCTCAATCAGACGTTGTTGGCTTGGTTGGATGTGAAGACTCCGTGCCACATCGTCGAGCGTCGCACGAAACGGTGCGACTTGTCGCCCAGCATCGATGATTTGTAGCACAGTGTTCCGGTACTGGGATTCCTCATGACCAGTTCCGGTGAACAGCCGCCACGCAATCCGCATTGGCACGGCAAGCAGGAGCGGGATGGACAGCAATCCAAGCGCCCACAACAATGCATTGACGTCGACATCAGCCATGGTACCCCTCGTGCCAGCCTACGGCTGAGCCCGTTTCAAACATTGGGGCTATGTTCGAACCTGACCTAAGATTCATGACCTTTCTCGGTTGCACACCCGTCATGGCAAGGATTGCAGTCACCGACGGCATGTCAAAAGATGCTGTTGCTCTGCTGGAGGGGTCCGGCCATGAAGTTGTCTTGGGGACCATTTCCTCCGATGATTTACTGAGCGGAGCGCTCTCAGAATTCGATGCCATTGTTGTACGGAGTGCCACAAAAATTCCTGCTGCAGTCATTGAGGCAACAAGCGACCGGTTGCGGGTCATTGGGCGTGCAGGTGTTGGGGTCGATAACATCGATATTGAGGCTGCTGCACAATCCGGGGTGCCTGTCGTCAATGCCCCTCGAGCTTCCACTCAATCCGTTGTTGAATTGACAATTGGGCATCTTTTGTCTTCCTTACGACACATCCCTCGTTCAGATCGTGGCTTACGCAACGGCCAATGGGAGAAAAAAGCCATGAAAGGAACTGAACTTTCGGGAAAGAATCTCGGTTTGATCGGGTTTGGCCGCATCGCACAAGGTGTTGGCGCCATCGCACAAGCCCTCGGTATGGATGTTCACACCTACGACCCATACCTTCCTCCCAAAGTGGCCAAAGCACAAAATACCATTCTTCACAAAAACGTTGACACCCTCTTTGCCAATTGCACGCACATTTCGATTCACTGTAATTTGAACGATGAGACTCACCACTTGGTGAACGCAAAGCGCCTGGCTCTGATGCCGGGACGGTCGAACGACGGCATCGACTGTGGCAACCACATCGTGAACTGTGCCCGAGGCGGCATTATTGATGAAGCGGCCCTCCTCCAAGCGCTAGAGAGCGGTGTTCTTTCTTCCGCTGCTCTTGACGTGTTCGAAATCGAGCCCATCCCAGCCGACGCCCCACTTCTTCAGCATTCGAACTTTCATGGAACGCCTCACATCGGTGCCGCTACACTGGAAGCTCAAGCACGTGTTGGCCGTGACATCGCCCTCGCTATCATGGCTGTCCTTGATGGGAAGAAATGTGACACAATGGTCAATGCCCACCTGCTCGGCTGATTCACTTTCACTTGAATCCTCGAGGGTCATGCGAAAGATGGTTGTCTTCCATTCGATGCTTTGTGCATGGGTCGAACAGTACCAACATGGCGGATGCGCATTGAAGATGAACTGAGGGCTTTGGAGCCATTCCGTCGTGCGCTTCCTTCGACGGAAAAACGACTCTTTGATGACTTGTTGACAGGGGTTCGGAATCGAAGAACTGCAGGTGGTATGTTGCCATCACATGAAGTTTGGAAACCGATGCTGCTGTCCATGATCGTCGAAGTGATGGCGCACAATCAGAAATTACAGCAACGCATTGATGCCCTTGAACACAACGGATTGGGTGGGCATGAACGGGACGATTCTTGATGTTCAGCCCGCTCAGAATGGCACCTCACTGGATGTGTGGCTGGTTGACGATGCGATTGGGTCGATGAAAGTCAATGTGCCCTGGTGTCCCTCAATCCATGTCCATGGAACTCGGCAGCGATTGAAGCATCTCTGGGCGTGGTTGGAACAACCCGAAATTCGAGACCGGTTTGGACTTGGCATGATGCGGAATCACCGTTCGCGGTTGTCGCTTGATGCGTCTGAGGTCGATGAGGTGCTGGAAATCGATGTACACAACAGTTGGAATCTGAGGAAAGTAGCCACACACATCGAATCGAGAGGTCAGTACCAACATTTCACCTTGTATTCAGTTGATGCCCACCTCGCTCAGCGTTTTCTCGTTGAGCACCGTGTGGCTCCGTTTCAGAAGGTCGTTTGGGTCGATGGTGTGTTCAATCACGAAGGTACGGATGACAACATGAATCCAAAGCTCCACATCCTCCACATGGCGTTCATCTACAGCACAGCTAATGGTTTTCACACTGTGGATGCTGAACTTGAACGGATTGAATTTCGCACATGTACCTCGGATGGTACATGTGATGCTACCTCACTTCCAACAGTGACCATCACGCGTGATCTTGCACGATGCGCATCCCACTTTCTCCATCAACTGGAGGACACTATGACGGAACTCGATCCTGATGTCGTCGTCACACACGGGGGCGATGGGCTTCATTTTCCCGCTCTGATGCGATTGGCTCAGGCGTCAGGAGTTTCACTCTCCTTAAGCCGGGATGGTCGTCCTTTAGCAGCACGAACTTCAGCAAGGACCCTGCACTCCTACGGTCAAACCTTGCACAAAGATGGCTACATCCCTTTGTATGGCCGGTTGCACATTGACCGAGTGGGGAGTTTCATTGTTCGCGAGGGCGGCCTGCAAGGTTTGTTCGAACTTGCGCGTCACTCGCAACAATCGCCTCAAGATATCTCTCGACTTTCTCCCGGTTCGGTGATCAGTGCCATTCAAATGCGCACTGCGATGGAGGATGGGGTGCTGGTGCCTTGGAAAAAGAATCGGCCAGAAGACACCAAGACAGCATGGTCGCTGCTTCACGCAGATCGTGGCGGCCTCTATCTTGACAGCAAACCTGGCGTTTATTCACATGTGATTGAATTGGATTTTGCGAGCCTCTTTCCGAGCATCATTGCCACGCGAAACATCTCCACTGAAACGCTCAATTGCCCGTGTTGCCAAACGGAGGGTGCTTCATCCCCTACGGCTTTTGTCCCCCTTCATCCAGATGAAGCAGAACGTGTCTTCACCGAACGACATGCACGGCGCCACTTCGGTGCAGGTTTGTTTCCTGTTCGTTCGTCAAAAGCGCTCCCAGTGCCAGGTTTGCCATCGCATACTTGCGCACGTGTTCATGGTTTTCTCGGGCGCATCGTTGCACCCCTCATTGAGCGCCGAAGGTTCTTGAAAACGCTTGTTCGTCAGAAAGGTGACGCTTTCGATCAACAACAAAACGCTCTCAAATGGTTGCTCGTCACATGCTTTGGTTACACTGGTTACAAGAACGCTCGGTTCGGCCGCATTGAGGCACATGAAGCCATTTGTGCATGGGCGAGGGACATTCTGCTCGAGACCATCGACATGGCAGAACAAGATGGTTGGGAGGTTCTCCATGCCATTGTCGATTGCGTTTGGATTCAAGATCGCCGGCAACGAACATCGGAGGAACGTGTGCATGACGCACATGTGTTTGCTCGGCAGGTGACAGAAAAAGTAGGCATCCCGCTTGAGTACGAAGATCAGTATCGATTCATCGGCTTCGTACCAAGTCGAGTTCACGGAGCAGGTTCGCTAACAAAATACTGGGCTTTTGGGCAACACGGATTCAAACTACGGGGTGTCGAAGAGCGGCAACATTCGACATGCACCTGGATTGCAAAGATGCAACGTACAGCGCTCCAACTTTTGGTTGAGCATTCCGATGAGGTCGACGGCCTTCCAACACTGGCCGGACAACGAGCAGTGGCCCAGTTATTGCACAGTGAACTCGTTTTACTTCGCAGCAATGAGGTGGCGTTGCAAGAACTTGTTGTCGCTCGTCGAATCAACCGTGAGCTCGAGCAGTTTGGTGTTGCGACTTTAGCTCATGCCGCCTTGCTGCGTGGGAGGCTCCACGGCGTCACGATACCACCTGGTGGCAAGGTAAAATTCGCTGTAATTGCTTCGAAAGGGACGGTCCAGCATGAGCGTGTAATCCTTCAAGAAGAACTGATGTCGGGCAACCCTCGAGGTGAACGGCCGAACATCGAGCACTATCGAGCCCTCGCTATCCGCGCCATATGGGCTATTTTGTCTCCCTTTGGGTGGGATGAAGAAGAAATTACGACAGGCCACAAACGCATCACACTCGAATCATTCAGCGCATGATTGACATTAATCCTCATTCAATCTGGTTGTTTGTCCGTTTTGTGCACATACTCCACTGTACCGTTTGAGGTTTGTTCCATGTTGAGGCCATTGGCCGATTGCGCCACTCGGTTGGTGTGAAAGCCAGCGCTGTACATTTCGTCCTCGGCCATGAATATGTTCTAACAACTGGTGCGTCGCCTGTTGTTCGACCATCCTCAGCAGTTGTTGATGACGCTTTGATTCCGCTTCATGCCGAGTGATCACGAGGACAGCGGTGTTGTTATGTTGTGCTATGCTGCGCAATTCTCCGATGAGCTGCCGCATTAAGCAACGAGCCTCATGGTCGCTAACTTGCCGATCAAGATGCATTGCAATGGGGGCGTCAATGACCACCAGAGGTGCTGCTGTGATTGAAACCTCACGCCCGAGGCGTTCCACGAGTGTGGTCAGTTGGTGAACGGTGAACCCCCTTCCTACATACAGGCGGTGCAAGTTTTCCCGAGATGATGAATCCCGCACTGGGAATCGGTTGAGGATGCGCGCTGGGTTCATGCGGGATGCCCCATCAATCCAATGTACGCATTCACCTTGCATCAACGCCGCCACCGTCCAAGCCTCGGCATATCTTCGCATGCTTCGGCCCGCATGGCCATGGCCCCGTAGATGGTAGATGTGCCCGCGTATCGGTGCAATCACATCGTGGTTGAGGTTCACTTCTCTCCGTTGAACTGGTGCATAGGTTGCCATACTTTGGAAGGTTGAGAATGAGGCCCTCTTTCCTTCGCCCCACCCGTCTGATGAAAGTGAATGTAATCACGCCTTTTCCCGTCATCAACTTGAAACACCATAGGCGATGGAGACACTGCATGAGGGCGGATGATGTGCAACCCCCCTCGAATGAAGAAAGAATTCTTGTTCACTGTGACCTTGATGCTTTTTTTGCTTCAGTCGAAATACTTCATCGTAGCCTCGACCCAAACCGACCGCTGATCATTGGCTCAGATCCACAAGGTGGACGAGGGCGTGGAATTGTCTCCACGTGTAATTATGCTGCAAGAACCTATGGCATCCGTTCAGCCATGCCGATTGGCGAGGCGTGGCGGCGATGTCCAGGTGCTCCATTTGGTCCAGGGCATTACATCAATGGCACGCGTGGACTGTACAGCCGTGCTTCTCGAAAGGTGATGGCTATCTTGCGGCAACCAGCGGAACATTTTGAAAAGGCTGGAATCGATGAGGCCTATCTTGACATCACTCAAACAGTAAATGGCGATTGGGATGCTGCTTATGCGTTGTGCCGCGAGTTACAATCATCCATTGAAGACCAATTGGGCTTGACAGCTTCATTTGGGATTGCTCCGACCAGAATCCTTGCTAAAATGTCGAGTGAAATCAACAAACCAAACGGTATTTTCCGACTCCTTCCTGACGAAACATTGGATTTTTTCACGGGACGTTCATTGAGGGATGTACCAGGCATCGGTCCAAAACGGGCGACACAACTGGCGGAATGGGGGTTCAACAGTGTGGACGAAGCCTATGAACTCGGTGAGTTGGCGCTTGGACGAATCGCAGGCGAACGGTTTTCCTCGTGGCTGATCAACGTCGTAGATGGTTCGACAAGTCGTGAAGTCAGTCCATTGAGAAGCCGAAAATCCATTGGCAAAGAACACACCTTTTCCACAGACCAAACCGATAAAGAACATGTGCTCAACCATCTCCAATCCCTCGTTCATCATGTGATGACGAAAGCAAAATCCATTGGCGTAGCAGGTCGATTAGGCGAAGTGAAAATCCGGTACACTGGTTTTGAAACGCACACCCACGGGCGCTCCATTCCAGTTGCAATGGATGATGTTGATGTATTTGCTCGCCTTGCAGAGCGATTGTTTGCATTGAATGTCGATCACAAACGGTCCATCCGTTTGATTGGTTTTAGGTTGGGTCAACTGGCGATGCCATCGACCCGACAGGCTAAACTTCAACTTGAAGAGGAATAAATCACTCGAGCGAATGCATTCTGGTGAGAATCGCCCTGAATGCTTCAAGTGATTCAGGAATCTTCACGCCACTTACTGGTTGATTGAGTGAAATTCCTTGTTCTTTCTTGTAGCCCCATGTGTCACCGTTGAAGGTTTGAAGCGTTGAAGACAACGCTCGGAGTGCATCACCCTTCTCTGTCCCGATGGCGACCTCTGAGTGGGCCTGTTCAGGGAAAGCATCGACATCCACTGCTGATGCTTCGTAGATGGTCGACGACACATGGTGGGTAAAGAATGGGCACACCGGTGTGAACGCTGACATGAAGTCACGAACCACTCGGTGCAGCGTCCATGCGGCGTTTGTATCCTCATCGTAAAGTCTTGATTTGACCATTTCGAGGTAGTGGCTCGGCAATACCCCTGTTCCGAATGTCTTGAGGGCCTGTGTCGCTGTGTAAATGTCGAGGGTTTGCCACGCATTTTTCACCGTCTCCATGGTGGCTTGGAACTCTGCCAAAATCCATTCATCCTCAACAGCTAAGCCATCGGGACATGTGTCGAGGTCTTTTGGTACCTCGAATTGGGATGCAAATCGAGCAACGTTGAACAACTTGGTCAAAACGCCGAAGTATTTCTTTTCAATTTCTTCTGGGTTGATGTGGAAATCATCTCCAACTTGGGCATCGCAAGCTTTCCACAAACGGAAACATTCGCTACCAATTTTGTTCGCCCGCAGGCTCACCGTCTTGTCAGGTCCTTTGACCTTCCACGAGCCAGTTCGACCGCCTGCTCCGCATTCGAGTACGGAGTCTGCATCGATACCGTTGCCAAGGGATTTGCTCATCTTTCGACCCCAAGGATCCATGCCCAAACCATCAATCCAAACATGCTTGAAACCTGGTTGGTCGAGCAAAAGGGTGGATTTCAGTAATGTGTAGTAGAGCCATGTGCGAACGATTTCTTTTCCTTGTGGTCTCAAGGCGGTTGGGAATGCCTTCTCAAACACGTCCGGATGATTGAGGTAACCACTTACGAAAAGGTTGGAGTTGGAAGAATCCATCCATGTGTCAAACACTTTTTCTTCGCCCACGACGGTTCCGAGATCTTTTTCCATTTCTGAAAAGGAACCGAGAACTTCTCGCGATGAGCGATCAAGAACTTGACTTCCCGCAGGTGGTGACTGGCACCAAGGTTGAACATACATCCCAGTTGGAGGAACAATGATTTTGTCTTCATCATCACAGTACCAAATTGGAATTTCGGTGTGGTACCAGCGTCGCCTCGAAATGGGCCAATCAATGCTAATGTTGTCCATCCAGTCAAGAAGGAATTGCTTGTTTCTCGGTGGATGAAATTCAATTGAATCTGCATGTTCTTTGATGCGATCTTGGGTGTGGGTTTGTCGCACATACCACTCTTTGAGCAAAATAATCTCAACCGGATTCTTCCCTCGTTCTGAGACGGGAATCTCTTGTTCGCGTTCGACGACATTGACCAAGCGTCCCTCACGCTCAAGGTGATCAATTGCTTCGGCTCGTGCTTCAAGAACCGTCTTACCAGCAAATGGTCCTGCGAGTTCTGTCATTCGTCCATCGAGGTTGATGGCTTGGAAGGGTGTGAGACCGAGTTCACGGAATACAGCCACGTCGTTCTGATCGCCAAAAGAACAGACCATTAGGACACCGCTGCCAAAGTCAGACTTCACCGAGGGGTGCGTTTTGATTTCGACGCTCGTTTCACGGCCATGAACGGGCATTGGCAATTGAATGCGCTTTCCGACCAAGTGGCTGTAGCGTTCGTCATCGGGATGAACCACGACCACGCCACAGGCGCAAATCAATTCTGGACGGGTCGTCGATATGACAATCTCAGTTCCATCGTCGCATGTCCACCGTACATCGATGAGTTTGGTTCGACGTTGCAATCGTTCGACTTCAGCATCCGCAATGGTGGTTCCCTCGACAGGGTCGTAGATGTTTGGGCGCAAATCTTCAATGATGGCTCCTTTCTTGAACAATTCAATGAAAATCGATTGAGTGACGGTTCGGTATTCTGGTGAATCGGTAAGGTACTCACGGTCATAGTCGCATGAAAGGCCAACCCGACGGGCTGTTTTCCTCATGGCTTGTGTGAATTCCTCAATGGTTGTTTTGCACATTTCTAAAAATTCAGCACGATCGTATGTCTTCATCTTTCTCTTGGTGTTCTTTTCCACGGTGAATTCGATGTTGATTCCGTTTCGGTCGACGCCCCATGGGAAATAGACTTCCTTTCCAAGCAAACGTTGTGAACGAGCAATGACATCAATCATTGAATATTGTGCCACAGCACCAATATGCCACGTGCCTGATGGGTATGGGGGAGGCGTATCAATGACAAAGAATTCTTTACCACTTTCGGGATTGAACGCATACCTGCGGGCATAGACCTGCGGATCTTCTGTATGGGCTTCTTGGATTCGCTTTTCAAGGTCAATCGACCATCGTTTATCGCTTAGTGTCGGGGCTGGCATGTGCCTCACCTGGCCCCACACGCATCAACGGAGCGGGTCCATTTGAGGCTGACAGGACTTACCTTTGAAACCAACGGGTAGCCCGAATGGACTGCAAGTTCTTTCTTCCGAATTTCAAAATGAGTGGTCAATTCGTAGGTAGGCCTTTGAAGTGTGTGTGCTCCCAACAATGTGAAGGGGGTTCAAAATGTCTGGCGGCGAAGCATCAAAATCACCAAAATCGGGAGGTGAAAGCGTTGCAGATCGGGTCTCGAACCTTGCGGAATACAGTCGTTCGCGCCTCCAGTCAAGCGCCGTTGATTTGTCCGCTCGTGTAAAGGAATTTAAGCCGAAGGATGCCCTTGATGCTGTCCTGGAAGCCCCTGATCGATTCAAAAGAGAATGGCAGAAAAATGGAGCAACAGGCGCCATCACTCGGTTTCCTCTCGTGACCGTTGTAATTTTCCTCATGATGACCGCCTTTTTTGTCACACAATCTGGCTTCCTCGATAACACACGATTCGACGATGACTTAGACAATTCAGCGCTCAACGTGAATGGAGACTTAGAAGTCTATCTTCCAGATGGTTCGGAAATTGCAAAGCTGCTCGGCAAAGTTGAGGAGGATTGGACCACGAACGTCATGGTTGTTTACATCGAAAGCGATGATCGAAACATTACGGATCAACGGATTCTTCAAGAAATCAGTTATGTTGAAAAGAAACTCAACCCAGATGTTTCTGATCCCGGTGACGACGTTATTTACATTCTTTCAATTTCGACCGTCCTCAAAGAAGTCAACTCCAGTGCCCCTCGTGTTCGTAAGGCATTCATCGACCAAATTGGGCAACTTGGATGTGGCGTCCAGCAGGGTGAAGATTGTGCTAGTTCTGAACTAACTGATGCCCTCAACAGCATTCTTGATGATACAACAGCAAACTTAGAAGGAGGCTACGAAATACCGTCTCAACAAACCATTGACTTGATCATCAGTGAGATGTATGAGGACGACGGCACGCCGACGCCGGGTCTTGACAAGTTGGCACGTGATATCAGCGATGGTGCGGAGGATGTTCCTGATGGGAAACTTGACCGAGCAATTATGGCGATTGCCGTCACAGAGGACAAACCAGCAAAGGAAATCATCGAAAACACCCAAGAACTTCTCGATAACATCAGCAAAACCCCACGTCCCTGTGAATTCAATCCTGATGGCACCCCTGCGACTGCTGAGATGTGCACATGGGATGACCTTGAATTGACCATGACGCTCACTGGCCCGGTGCCAATCACAAATGCAGTGACAGAATTTTCGTTTGAATTGTTTTGGTCCATTTTCCCATTGGCCGTCGTGCTCGTGGCAATGGGTTTGTTTGTTTTCCACTCCGACTTGTTACAAGCAGGTATCACTGGGATTCGCCCCATTCAAGGGATTAAGGTCGTGATCATTGCAGGTTTACCAACGCTTTGCGCCGTGTTTTGGACACTGGGGATCATCGGTTGGACTGGTTATGAGGTCACGATGACAGTGATCATCGTCGGTCCAATCTTACTCGCACTCGGGGTGTCTTATGGATTGCACATCACCAATCGATATGCAGAGGAAGGCGGAACGAAATCGGAAAAAATGAAGGCGTCGCTTTCATCCACTGGAAAGGCAGTCTTCCTGTCTGCTGTCACTACTGTGATTGGATTTATTTCCCTGGTATTCACGCCAATGGCACCAATTCAGACGGTTGGTATTGCTTTATCTGGAGGAATCGTGGTGGTCTATGTCTTGACGATGTTTATGGTTCCAAACCTCACATTGCTGCTCGATTTGAGAAAACCAAAGCACCCTCCACTCCGGGCGTTTGAGGTTCTTGTTGACATTCCAGTCAAGAAAAACGTCGGCGTCATTGGATTATTTGTTATGCTAATCTTGTTTTCCGCAACCGTTGGTCAAGCGAATGTCGAGGAAAACATCGATTTGCTCGGCATGGCTCCTGAGGAAGAGTTGCCAGTCATCAAGATGAAGCAATACAGCCGTGAATTTAGTTCTGGTCAAATCGGCATGGTCTTGATCGAATCAAACATTAGTGGCAACACGAATGACAATGATCAATCAAATGACGATCCTGCTGCGAATCTAAAGGCCATTGATGAACTTGAGGGGCTGCTCAACACAGTGGACGATACCACAGCGGTTTCAATTGTGTTTTTGATGAAATCTACGGGTATTGCACCAACGGTTTCGGGGGCTGGAATCAATGAAATTGTTCAAGCGAATCCTTTCATCCCACAAGATATCAAAGACACTGCGGCAGTCTTGTTGGATAATTCTGTCACCCAAGATGCTTCGTTCTGGGATCTGCTCATGGCTCCAGATGACTTTGGACTCCCTGGTGGGCCGGAAAGCGAAATCTTCCTCCTCAACGTCTTCTATTCATCGATCACCGATGAAACACGAGAGATCTTCATCAGCAAAGATTTCAGTCGAAATTTAATTTATGTTGATATGCCATATCTCCCAGTCGCTGCAACAAGTGTGATGGTTGATGATGTCAACGGCTTCGCACAAGGCTTCTCTACACCCTACCAAGGGGACCAAGCGAACGATCTTGCAGGCGTTGCATCAACAGCAATCGAAGTCAACGAACTAATTGTTGCCTCACAATGGACCTCCCTCGGCTTCGCCGTTGTTTTGACATTGATCACCCTCGCCATCGTGTTTAGGGATGTGAAGTATTCAATGTGGACCACTTCTCCTGTCATAGCCACTGTTGCCATGCAATGGTTGGTCATGTGGCAATTGGATGTCCCGTTATCATTGGTTACTGTTATGATTGGTTCCATTCTTGTTGGTGTGGGTGTTGACTTTTCAATTCACATAGCCAACCGCATCAAGGAATTGGGTGGAGGCATCGACGCTATTCGTAGCGCCGCCATCGGCACCGGAATGTCATTGTTTGAGGCAGCTGTTGTCACAACACTTGGGATGCTCACGGCATACCAAATTCCGATTCCTGAAATCAAACCGTTCGTTACTGTGATCTTAATTTTGTTATGGGTGGCTGCAGCCAGTGCGTTAATTCTTCTTCCAGCCATCTTCGTTACCCTCGAGAAAGCGGGACTGGGTGCGGTTGGTGGCAGAACTTCCATGGCCAAACGGCTTGGCCTTGGCAATGCGAAAACAGTGGACATCGATGTACTCGATGCAGCATTGGTCGATGATATCGTGGATGCTTGGTGAGGAACAGTTCATAGAAGCCCGACTTCTGGGGGATTCATGGTCAACTATTGGTTGATGAAATCAGAACTGGATGTCTACCCATATGCTCAGCTCGTTGCAGACACATCCACCCATTGGGATGGGGTTCGAAATTATCAGGCACGAAACATGATGCGTGATGCAATGAAAACCGGTGACTTGGTTCTCTTTTATCATTCAAACTGCAAACCACCCCACGTGGCAGGTGTTGCCCGGGTATGCAAAGAAGGCTATCCAGACCACACCTCGTGGGATGAATCAAGTCATTATCACGATCCTAAATCGACTCCTGAATCACCGCGATGGTTCATGGTGGACATTGAACCGGTGATGGAGTTGCCTGAACCTGTTTCATTGCAATCGGTTCGAGACAACCCTGCATGTGAAAACATGTTGCTGATCCGTCGTGGTCAACGCCTTTCTATTCAACCAGTCGATGAAGACGACTTTCACACCATTTTGACGATGGGTGGTGCATCGGTGGACTCCATCTAACTCAACGTTCAAGGATGGACTGTTCAAGCAAGGACCGGTGAGGCAATGACAACGCATCAAATCCCGGTCGCACCACGCGCATCGAACATCGAATACGCCATACGGGACGTTGTTGTTCCAGCGACCAAACTGGAAGAACAAGGCCACACCATTCTCAAATTGAACATCGGGGATCCGATTGCCTACCCAGGCCTACCGACACCACAACACATGGTGGATGCTTATGCAACCGCTCTTCAAGATGGGCATAATGGATACTCGCCCTCGTACGGTTTGCCCTCGCTTCGGGCCGCCATTGCCAAAGATGAACGACGAAAGGGATGGCCAGCAAATCCCGAAGACATCTACGTCTGCCACGGTGTGACTGAGGCATTGCAAATTCTCTTTGCCTCCGTGCTAAATGAGGGCGACAAGGTGCTCGCTCCGGGCCCTCATTATCCTCCTTACATGGCCTACCCTCAAATGTACGGTGCCACAACCGTTGAGTACATGCTTAAGCCCAGTGATGGTTGGCGCCTTGACCTCGAAGATATTCGCGCCAAAATGGATGATTCCGTCCGTTTGCTTGTTCTCATCAATCCCAACAACCCATGCGGGAGTGTGGCGAATGCAGAAGAGATTGCTGGTGTTCTCGACATTGCAAGGGATTATCCTAACTGTATTGTTGTGGCTGACGAGATTTACGATGGTTTGGACTTCACTGGCGAACATGTAAGCGTTGCAAAATGTTCGACCGATGTTCCTGTCGTCTGTCTCAATGGTGTCTCTAAGGTCTACTATGCACCGGGTTGGCGAATCGGCTACATGGCCATTCACGACCCGTCAAAGCGAATGTTGTTGGTTCGCGATGGAATTGAACGCATGCTTCGCTCACGTCTTTGTGCTTCAACACCTGCCCAACTCGGCTACCTTGCTGGTTTGGAATCCGATCGCTCTTGGATGAAGGGCTATGCGGCAAAGGTTATGCAGCAACGGGATGTATGTGTAGAGCGCATTCGCTCGATTGAAGGCCTCGAGGTGCAATCCTCTGGAGGGGCATTCTACATGTTTGTCAAACTCACTGATGAAAAATGGGCCCTTGATGATAAGCAGTTTGTGCTGGATTTGCTCCATGAGGAGCATGTGCTTGTGGTGCACGGAAGCGGTTTTTCTCCTGAACTCGGCCGAGGACATTTCAGAATTGTTTACCTTCCTGAGGTTGGCGTAATCAACGAGGCCTTCGACCGAATCGAGAGGTTCCTAATCCGTCATCGCTAGTGTCACGTCGCCGATGTATTGATGTTTGATTGGTGTGAGGCTCGGATATGAATCGGATGGCCCACAAGGTAAGGTTGGCCTTACTTTCCACGGTCTTGCTGATTCAATTGCTCCCTCAAGCAGCAGCAGCGAGCGTAACCGACGTGAGCGATTTTCGTCTCGAGTACTTCTATCCTGCAATCGTTGCCTTTGCCATTGCAATTCCTGTGTGGCGTTGGTTCATACCAAACCAATTGGCCAATCTTCAAGTCGCTTTCGAAATTGATGATGACTTGTACGAAGTACACCGAATTACACGAGATGTAGACGACGCACGTGCGTTGTTACAAGAGGGTGGCACTGCTTTCGGCGTTGGGCTCTATGTGATGGGCATGACAGGTGTTCTGCTGTTGATCACCGAATTGCTGTTTAACGCAGAGGTTTATTTCCTGCCGAACCTCTTCGTTATCGGTGTTTTGATTCTCATTCCAGTGTTTATTTCTCCATGGGAAACTTTGAACGCACAATTGGTTGGCACTCGAAAGTCATCGGGTAAAACGAAGGGTTACGTGAAGTTCGTACGACGGTTGACCACCCTTTTGATTCTCCTTGGTGCAACGTTTGCTGTCGTATTGTATGGAAGTTCTCAATCCTCGGGTCCTGCCGCTATTCGTCCCATTTGGGTGGCGGCGGCCATGCTTACCTTCATGGCACCAACCATCTTTGCCTACGGTCGAATCATGGGTGCCTCGTGGAACATGATTCTAATCAACAAGTGGCGAACTGCAAACGGCCGAGCAAACCCCATTGATCCTGATAAACCAAAATTCCTCAATCGTTTGTTTTCTCTATTGTTGGTTGTCTTCCTACTCACCATGCCAATCACGGCGCTCAATGGGATCATCACCGTGTATCACATTCTGTTCAATGATGTCCCAGAACAGCGGGCTTTCGATATTCTCAACTACGGTGGTGTCCTTGGTTACATGGTCTTTGAACGCGTTGACCTCATTGCGCAAATACTCTTTGAGTGGCAATTTATCAAAGAATTACCTCAATTCCTTTCGCTTTACCTTTCGATGAACATTGCAATTGTCGGACTGGCGTTCATTTTCGAATTAACACGTAACTTAGTCCTTGGTGGGCAATCGTTCGGCGGCTTGTTTGGTGTGACCCTCGATACGCCGAGGGAAATTCGCACGGAGGTCGAAGCCCAATCGAGGCAATTGACGTTCGCATTCGCTGGATTTTCCGGTTATACGGTCCTGCTTTTGATTTTGGTATGTTACAAAGAATTCGGGTCACTTATGCCATTCACTGAACTCTTGGAGGCCGATCGGTTTGGTTTTGATGAGCGGGCTCGTCTTGAGGCAACATGGATGTTCATTGCACTTGGCCAAGCCGTGTTTTTGTTCACATGGGCTTTGTCCATTATTCGTTTCCGTTCGCTTCGTTCGCTGCGGTTTGATTTGAATCCTGATGAACGGAGGGAAGGTGCGGTAACCTTTGCACAAGGGGATTGGATGCGCACCCTCGTTGAGGAAGCTGCAATTGCGGAAGACCTTGATGCGCTGATCCAATTCCAAAGGCGATCCATAGAGGGTGACCCTTCATTGATTCGCCATGAAAAGGCACGAGCCCATATGTGGGAAATGGCGATTCGAGGGCTTTGGCCAAAGGCCATCGAAGAAGCCAAGAAAGTGCTCGCCCAAGCGGGTGGAGATGATGACATCTGCCGAATGATTGTGGCAGTGGGTCACATGGCTTCACGACGTTTGGATGCTGCCCGAGAAGCACTCCACGGTTTGCAACAACCCGAAGGATATGATGAGCCTGAATTGCTAGCGTTCGTTTGCGAATGGCTTGATCCTTGGCAAGGCTCCGTTGAAGAAGACGATTTCTGGGATTGGGAGAACAATTCCTGCATCGACCATCTCCAGATATTGATGCGGATGTTGCGTGGTTGGCAACCATCTCCTACTGACCAAACCATCCATAACGATCGCTTGACCCATGTTGCTCAACTCTCGATGGTTAGTTTGATGCGCGCTCAACGCCGACACGACGAAGCGTTGGAACTGTCACTTCAACTGGTGCGTGCAGAACCCCTCGGTGTCCGACCACGAATTGCAGCATCACTCTGCTTAATCGATAAAGGGGATTGGCACAGTGCTCGTTCCATTTTGTCGGAACTCAAAGTCAGCGATGGTCAGGACCCACGTGTGCTGGCGCTTGCAGCCATTCTCGGTCAATCCGTTGACAGTGAAGAATTGGAAGTCGCCCTTGCTGTCGGCGGTGGTCGAAATGTTCGCCAATGGATCAATGAGGCCCCTGTGAACCCCGTCGCAGGTCTTGTGGTGAAAGGTGGCATGGATGAAGCCATCAATGCCAACGTCTTGATTGCTGCTCATGAAGCAACCCGTCGTGGTATGCCGCCACGGTTCAGTTTTGGTTGGTTGAATGTGATTTACAATTATTTCGTGCTGGGTCCTACTTGGATTGTGTTGGCAATTTTTGTCTATGGGCAACAAGGTCAATTGGCTGGCATCCTCGTACTGATTACCCTCCTCCTCGTACACATTGCATCCCGTCGCTTTGCGCGACAACAACGTCGGGTCATACGCCATCGGGATCAAAAAGCAATGGTTTCCTATGCCAAACGAATGAAACGGTTCAAGGTCAAACCTGAGCGCGGCAACATTCCAGTGGGCACCCATCTGCTGCTGTCTGGAATGCTCGTTACCGTGAATGGTGTTGTCCTGGATCTTGGTATGCCTGCATGGCTTAGTGTTCGATTACCAAAAGACACTGATAAAGCAGTCAAGGCACGACTGAAACGTCAATCCAAATCCATTCAAAAATCCCGACCACCGCGCCTTCAACCACTTGGGGACGGATGGTGGCTCAAACGTCCGAAGGAAGAAGGAGCAGATATTCCTGCGCTCGAACGGTTGATTGGTCAACCTGCCTACCGTGGCCGGCAGCAACAACGTTCGAGAAAAAATTCTCCATCCACTCCCTCGAAGGCCAAAGCCAAAACTGCTTCTCCAAGGTCGGTGACCGATGTGAACCTTGGCGAACGCGGCATACCCACCAATACAAGGGTGTCTGAGCGTGTTCAAAGCCGTTCCAAACCGAACAATGTGGTCGTAGGAAGCAAACAAACCGGCCCAAATGTTCGCCCCGATGTGAAGTCTGACGATGACGAATCGATTGATTTTAGTTGAGACGATGGTCAACAAACCACATCAATGGGTTCAAAGACCGACCAATCAGTGAGATGAGCATGAGCAGAACACATGGTTCATGGGCACCTGATGCGTCCACCCTTGAGAAAGCAAATGCAGTCATGAAAGCCGCTGCTGACAGTGGTGATCTCTATCGAAATGGACTCGGGATGATTGCCTCAGAGAACATTGTGTCCCCTATGGTTCAAAAAATTGTAGCAAGTGATCTTCATGGTCGCTATGCAGAGGGCTTACCAGGCAAGCGATATTACCAAGGATGCGATGATTTTGATACAATTGAGAGCATCGGAATAGACCTTGCGAAATCGGTCTTCAACGCACCGTTTGCCAACATTCAGTCGACATCGGGAACCGTCTCCAACATCGGGGCGCTCAAAGCCCTTGCAAAGCCAGGTGACAAGATCACCGCTGTCTCTACGGCGGATGGAGGTCACATCTCTCACGCACGGATGGGTGCCGTTGGGCTCCGTGATCTCAATCTCTCCACCTATCCGTGGAACGAAGATCGAATGGAACCGGATGTCGATGGGGCATGTGCACTGATTCGTGAACTTGAACCAAAGATTGCCTTAATCGGCCAGTCAGTCTTTTTGTTTCCTACGCCACTTCGAGAAATAGCTGATGCTGCCCATGAAGTTGGTGCCAAAGTCATGTATGACGGGGCGCACGTGCTCGGTCTCATCGCGGGAGGCGTCTTCCAAGACCCTTTGCGAGAAGGTGCGGATGTGATGACTGGATCCTCCCACAAGACCTTCCCTGGGCCCCAAGGTGGTTTTCTTCTGTCAAGCAGTGAAGACCCTGCCTTCCAAAAACGCCTCAACAATGCTATTTTCCCCGGTGTATGTTCTTCATACCATCTTCACCATGTTGCCGGCAAAGTCATTGCATTAGCCGAATTCGAAGAGTATGGTGCTGCATACGCTGAAGACATTGTTGCGAATGCCAAGCATTTTGCTGCATCTCTTGCTGCAGAGGGCTTTGATGTGCTCGCAGAAAGTCGAGGTTACACTGCTTCGCACCAAGTGTTAACTCGCCACGGTTCCAAGGATTCCGGAGCCGGTGCAAAAGCTGCTAGACTGCTTGAAGACGCTGGTATCATCACGAACATGAACATGCTTCCTGGCGATACCAAAGCCATGACTCCATCGGGTCTCAGACTTGGTGTTCAGGAACTAACTCGCGTTGGCATGGGTCTGCGAGAAATGGAAGAAGTTGCAAAACTCTATGCCCGAGTCCTCATTCATGGTGAAGACCCTACGATGGTTAAGCGGGATGTCAAGGCATTGAAGGCCGATCATCAAACAATTCGATATTGTTTCAACGAAGATGAGCAAAGCGGTTATCCGTTCTGAGTGAGGACCATGGGTGACGTTCCTGAGTCGATAATCCAAGGCTACATGAACGCCTTGGACTCGGAATTTGCATCGGTTGATGGTTGCATCATGGACTCGACTGGGAGGCCATGGATTCTATGGAAAACGACAGATTTGTACGCATGGTGGCGTGCTTTCGAAGCCAGTTCAAGAACGCCTCTTGGTCGTAAGTTCATGAATGCCTGCGCCGACCAAGAAGAGTATTTTTTAACACAAAGAGCTGTGTTAGATGTGGGATGGTTTCGACGTTCAAAGCGTCAGCAGGAAGCCATCGACAGCCGTTGGAATATGTACGGTTGGGGCACATTCAATGTAACGAGGGAATCTGCACAGACCTTACTTTTTGCACCGGTGGCTGCTGGTTTCGCTCTTGCGATTAAAGAGCATTTAGCGCAACAACGATTCAAATCCGAATGGCAACAACTGGGGCTAAAGACGATTCAGTTTGAATGGACGGCCGACAGTGCAAATTTACCCCCTGCCCCAGAACCACCTGAACTCCCTTGGGGGTCCTTTTCTTTCTTAGCAATGGATTCAGTTTCGATTCTCTCAGAGTTAGAATGGCTGAATGGCGGTTGGGCTCTTGCCGGTGAATCTGTAAGTTTTCTTCCCATGGATGCTTTTACACGCCTTATGCATACGTGCCGCGCGTACCAACACACCCTCGATTCTGAACACATCAACGCTTGGGTTACGCCACAATTAGCAGAAGGGGATCGTTCTGTTTTTCTCATGGTTGCTGCATCCATGTCAGGACTGATTCAATCAAGCGAACGTCCGATTTACATCGAAGACAGATCGAGTTGGGCCTCCCTTGCAGGGCACTACCTGGCTCCGTTTGGCTGGGGTGAGCCAATGGATGTCGAGTCATTGGATTCACCTTTTGGTGTACGCTTCAAACTCGTCGACTCACCCATGCTCCCGTTCCTTGTCGGCTGGTTGGTTGCAATGTGGGAGCGTGGGCATGGGAGAAGTTCCAAAGTATCACTCAAAAGGTCGGATGATTTTTGGTTGCTTGAGGTTGATTCACGTCTTGAGTACAATTGAGGATTAGTGGTACGAACGGATGATGTTTCATTCCATAATTCCGCCCATCTATGGTTAAGGACTATAACCACTACATGGTGTCGGGAAACTTGCACAGATGTGCGTGGTGTTCTTTATGTCGTTAAATCACAACCAAATGGCCTATGCCGCTATTGTTTCTACGCTCATCTTTGGCTCGATTTTCGTTGGTCTTTCCGGCTACTTCCAAACCAGTGAAGGGCTCGGCGGTTACGAAAGTGCTGCAGAAGAGGATTTGATTGGTAGCGGTACCTCATTAGGTATCGCAACCGATACAGACGGAGACGGCCTTTCGGATGTGTTGGAAAACACCCAATACGGTACGGATCCACAAGATCCAGATACTGATAAGGACGGAATGAGTGATGGTTGGGAAGTCGATCATGGTCTTAATCCCCTTGACAATGGTGAATCTGAGGATTTGCTTCAAGACCCGGGCGATGCCGATACAGATGATGCGAACATCGCCAATGAAACCGATTCATGGCCGGATCCAAGCCAGGGCCCTAACGGCGACCCTGACCGCGACGGTTTGACCAACAAGATTGAGGAAGAACTTGGAACAGATCCACAACGAAGCGACACCGATAATGACGGACTCAATGACCGATGGGAATCTCTCTACACCATGACGGTGCAAACACCTGGTGGCGATGTGACATTGTTTGACCCACTCAACGGAAACTGGGATTGCCTTTTGCTCGACCAAGCCATGGAGGATACCCTCTCGACTCGATTCAATGGCGAAGGCGATGTGCCAGATTGGGACGAGCTAGGTAATTC
>Ga0206682_10000940_pt1 | contig 29767 bp, 19 predicted proteins | sample M240m12015metaG_FD_155444 | JGI IMG/M metagenome (GOLD analysis project Ga0206682, IMG submission 155444) | Ammonia-oxidizing marine archaeal communities from Monterey Bay, California, United States - M2 40m 12015 | ecosystem: Environmental > Aquatic > Marine > Intertidal zone | place: USA...
TCGCGCGCGCGTCGGCGCGGCGTCGCGGCGACGCGCGCGCGCGCGGAGAGCGTCGCGGCGCGATCGAGCGTCGCCGTCGGCATCGCGCGCGTCGATGAGTGGCGCGTCGACGCGCGGCGCGGCGTCGCGATCGCGGGCGGATCGCGAATCGCGATCGATGCTACTCTACGAGCCGCGCGCCATGATCGCGCGACGCGACGCGCGTACACGGCGTCTCACTGTATGCGCATACACACGCGCGCGCCCCGCCCGACGCGGTCGAGCCGTCCGCGTCAGCGCGCGCGCGCGACCGTCACACGCCGCCGCGACGCCGACGACGACGCGACGCGACGCGGCGACGAATCGAGCGTAAATCTCGCCATGGGAATCAACGACCACGACACGTTCACCGGGCTCGCGCCGCTGCACAAAGCCGCGGCGGACGGCGATCTCGAAAAAGTGATCGCGCTGCTCGACGACGGCGCGGATGGGAACATCAGGGCGTGCGGAGAGGTGCGTCCGAAGCGAGGCGCGCGCGACGCGATGGTGGATGAATTCTTTGATCGGACGCGGGCGTCGGGTAGGGGCGGAACGCGTCGCGGGGGGGGAAGAAGGGGGAATTCGATGCGATGGTGGACGGTTGGGGATTGCGGATCGCGGCGCGCGGCGCGGACGCGAGCGAGACGGAGGCGAGCGATGACTGACGGACCGCGGTGTGGCGGTTTAACGCGTGCAGAGTAATGCAGGGAAGACGGCGGCGATGTTTGCCGCGAGCGGTGGACACGTGGACGTGCTGAAGGCGATGCAACGCGGGCCGTCGTTGCTCGATCTCACGGCGGAGGACGGCGGGACGCCGGCGATGAGCGCGGCGGCGCACGGATTCGGCGACGTGCTGCAGTTGATCATCGATAAGAAGTGCAACTTGAACGCGCAGGATGAGGATGGGTGGACGGCGCTCATGTACGCCGTGTGCGCGGGGAACGTGGAAAACGTCGCGAGACTGGTCGCGGCGGGCGCCGACGTCAAGATTAAAAACAAGGATGGCGACGACGCGAAGAAGCTCGCGACGGGGAAGAACAAGGATAAGCTTCTGGCCGCTTTGAGGGGTAAACTTGACTCTATCGGTGAGGGTAAGGGAGGCAAGAAGGGATGCGTCATCATGTAATCGACCGATCGGTTGTCGACAAACGCAGAGACATTCGTCGAGCGTCGATTCGATCGACGCAGTCGTCGCGCGCCGCCGGCCTTATTATCGTCGCGACGACCCACACTTACATTTCAATAACCATGCACAGACGACTGTTGTACTCGCAAAATATCTAATCTTCTAACGTTAATATCACAATCGAATGTTACGCCGCGAGCGCGCGCCGCGGCACTCTTCTGGGAAGCGCCGCGGAGAACGCGCCGTCGTCGTCGGGTTGTCTCTCATGCACCACCGGCTCGTTCGGCGGACGAAACACTGCGCTAAGCCCGAAATCTGGATCGGAATCGTCATCTTTGATGTCGGCCGCTCGCTTCGTCTTCGAGGCCTCCCCGGCTGTTGGCGCCTCGCCCGCGGCGGCGGCGCGAGAATCCGGAGACGCAGTTCCGCCCGCGGCGACATCGTCCCCGAACGAGAGCCTATCTAAGTCGCGCGATGAACTCTTGGTGTCGCGTATCAATCCGTGCGACAGAATCGACGCTTGCGATTTGGCTAATACCTCGGCGGCTTTGTCGCCCGACCGCGACGCGTCTTCGCCGCCTCGCCTCTTTTCGATCACCACCCCCGGTGACGACTCGATGCGTTCGATGAGAGTATCCTCGTACTCTTCTTCTGCATCTTTTTCCTCGTCGCGCACGCCGAGCTCGCGGTGCGCACCTTCAACGAATCGCTGTACGTCATCCTTTGCCGACGAGCGCGCTCGGCGCTTTATTTTTTCTAAATCGCGCTCGCGTCTTCGCCATGCCTTCGGCGCCATGGTGCGCAAACTCGGGTCGTTGAAATCAACGCCGTACTCGTCACCGTCGACATCCAACGCGCGTGCGTGCTCATCGCTGTCATCACCGTCGTCGCCGTCGTCGTCAAAGCTATCCTGCGATTTCGGCCCATCCGCGAGAGAGAGCCCAGCCCTTGAGACGTCTGTGGAATCTTCTGTGGTCGTGGGACGCTCGTCCATCTGATTTGAATCTATCGCATGCGTCTGCGTCGAATCATCACGAGCGTCGACGCGATCGGCGTTCGATCTCCAATAATTAAAATGCACGTCGTCCCCGAAGATGATACCCGCGCACACGATGACGACGAGCACGACGATCATGAGAATCCACCAACACCGCCTCTGCGTCGACCGCGCCTTGAGGACTCGCGCGCGTTGCTTCTGCTTATCCTCTTTCGCCGCTCTTTTCGCCTCTTTCCGTCGTTCACGCTCTTCTCGCTTCGCCCGTCTCTCGCTCTTCTCGTCCTCCGGCTCAACACCAACCCGCGCCGTCGTTTCTTCGAGCAACGGCCTTCGCTCCGCCTCGAGCGCGCGTTTCGCCGCGAGATGATCACCGACGCGTTTTTTAAATTTGTTCGGATCAAACTTCGGCTTCCCCGCCGGCGTCGTCGCCGTCTCGTACTGCGCGCGCGGATCGTCCTCAACCTTCTCCGCGCCCGAATCATCGCTCGCGTCGCGTTCGTCCCCCGCGCCGTACTGAACCAGATTTCGCAGCGACTTCGGCGCGGTGCGTTTCGTCTTCGTCGCCGAGACGTGGCGAAGCGAGTTGGGCGCCGGCGCGCCCGCGTCGTCGCTCTCGTCGTCGCCAACACCCTTCGGCTTCGACCCGCAGCACGGCGCGCACGCGTTCGGCATGGCGCGCGCGGCGGCGGTCACGTCGCGATCAGTCGAACATTTGCGTTGTTGACGCTCGAGATCGCGCGCGGCGGCGAGCGAGGGCGCGGCCTCGGCGAGGGCGCGTGTGAGGACGCCGCGAGACGAGGCGATTTCAAAGCGCGGCGGCGCGCGGGCTACTTGCAAAGGCTAATAAGACTATAGGGCGCGCGACGGGTCAGGCGGGTTCTTCGTCGGACGACGAGTCTTCGATATCGAGTTGAAGTCGTTCGGGGAGGAGGGAGCTCGGTGCGGGCGGAGCGTCGTCGTCGGGCGGCGGCGCGGCGACGGATTTCGACGAAAACGCGTCGCGTCTTTGTCTGTCGCGATATTGGTCCTCGATCTCCATGGATGCGTCGAAGTAATCGGCGGGAGATTCGAAGTCTTCTCCAATCGACATTCCGCCGTGGAAATCGGCGAAGACGCGTTCGCACGCCGCGCGTCGGTCGCCCGCTTGTACGGCTAACTCGACGGCTTCGCGGCCGTCAAACGAGAGCGCTTGGTACCAATCCCGCGAGTTCGATGACTGACGCAAATCTTCCACGGAACCGACGAAAGGGCACGTGCGCACGCCTTCCGTGAGTTCTGCTAACGAATCGCACTTGTGCGGGTTGTAGTCTTTCATGGCGCCCTCCAAGCCGTAGTGGTGTCGAATCGCGTACGTGTGCTCGCCTTGGTACGCCTTCATTCGCCCCTTCGGAAACACGCCGCGACGCCAGAACTCGAGAGCTTCGTTCACCGTGAACCCGATGCCCTTGAAGAACAGGTTGAGTTGAAACCTGTCGTGATACTTTAAGTGTGCATCTCGGCGTAAATCTTCCATCTTGTTTCGAATGCACGGAGGAAACGGTCTCGTGGCGACGTCGCGATTGACGTTTGAGTCAAGCGCTTTGCGCGCGCGACGCAATTCCGCCCCAGGTCGCGTCTCGATGATCGCTTCGACTTCACCGTCGGCCTCGATCGCAATAGCGTGTTGCGCCACGCCACCCACACGCTGCGCGCGACGTCGCTCGCGCCTCGCCTTTGCGAAATTGAACCCGTTGGGTGCCGATATTTTCGGCAACTCGCTCGCATCCGGCTGATACGTGCGCACGATTCGCAGCGCGTTCGATCGACACTTCGGATCGAACGCCATCGGCGCCGTCCCCGTCGCCAACCGCGCGTGCATCTTCCGCAACACCCGATCGCAATCTTCCCGTATCTCTCGCGCCACCGCCTCCGCGTACGTCTCCGCCAACTCTCGCTTCGGCACCAACGCGTACCCGTCTCGCATCCGTCGCACCGCTCGCCTCGCCACCGCCCGCCCCGCCCGCTCGAACGTCATCCACACGTCTCCCTCCTCCTCGATCGCGTAGTCGCAATCCGGCTTCAAAAACCACGCCGGTATCTCGCGTTCGCCGCATTCGACGCGCGCCTTCGTCAAGTCGCGCTCCGCGCGCGCCAACCACTCCGCCCCGTACTCCCACCGCTCCAGCCTCCGCTTCCGCTCCACCGCGCAGAACGCCATCTTCACCATCGCCAGCGACTGCGAATCGCCGTCCTCGTCGTCCGCGAACAGCCCGCGCGCGACCTCGCGCGCGTCCGCGTCGCGAATCGCCCGCGCGTCGTTTGCCCCGTCGCTCGCGCGCGCGTTCGCGCGCACGTGCTGAATCCCGTACAGCGCGTTCAACCGCGTCTTCGCGCGTCGCACGAGCGTCTCCACGTCGACGTCCGCGCCCGCGCGCGGCATCGCGCGCGGCGCGCGCGCGCGCGCCGAGGTCTGCGGCGAACCCGCGCGCGCGTCGATCGACGATCGCGCGTCGACCCTCGCGCGAGGTTCGAACGCGAACCTCGGATTCGGGTTCGATCGCGGGCCGACGCCGTGGATAACGATCGCGCGCGCGCGACGTCGCCAGACGACGACGCGCGAGCGCGCGCGCGCGATGCGAGCGATGCTGTCGACGCGGACGACGGCGACGCCGAGAGCGACGCCGAGAGCGGCGCGGCGCGGCGCGACGGCGACGCGCGGGCGCGCGATGACGCCGACGATGGCGACGGCGACGTCGAGGATGACGACGACGGCGGTGGCGACGACGCGCGGACGACGACGCGCGCGAACGGCGGCGTCGAACGATGACGACGCGAACATCAAGGCGGAGAACACGGCGGAGGACGTGACGACGACGGAGCTCGGTGGGAACGTGAGACAGCTGCTCGGGTTCAAGGGCGCGGCGGAGACGGACGACGTGTGGAAGATTCGCGTGCAGCTGACCAAGCCGGGGACGTGGGTGCCGCTGATTTGGGGCGTCATGTGCGGGGCGGCGGCGAGCGGGCACTACGAGTGGAACCTGGATAACGTCGGGAAGGCGCTGCTGTGCATGACGATGAGCGGGCCGTTTTTGACGGGGTACACGCAGACGATCAACGATTGGTACGATAGAGAGATCGATGCGATCAATGAGCCGTACAGGCCGATCCCGAGCGGGTTGATTTCGGAGAATGAAGTCAAGGCGCAGATTGCGGTGCTGTTGGTCGGTGGATGGTTGTGCGCGCTGCAACTCGACCGATGGTGCGAACACGATTTTCCAATCGTGTTGGCGCTGTCGCTCTTCGGGTCGTACATATCGTACATTTACAGCGCGCCGCCGCTGAAGCTCAAGGCTGAGGGCTGGAAGGGGTGTTACGCTCTTGGCTCGTCGTACATCGCACTGCCGTGGTGGGCGGGTATGGCGACTTTCGGGCAATTGACGCCGGACGTCATGTTTTTAACCGTCCTCTACTCGATCGCCGGTTTGGGCATCGCCATCGTGAACGATTTCAAGTCCATCGAAGGTGACCGAAAGCTCGGCTTGCAATCGCTCCCCGTGGCGTTCGGCATCGAGAAGGCGAAGTGGATCACGGTGTCTACGATCGACATCACGCAGCTCTTCGTCGCGTGCTACCTGCGCGCCATCGGCGAAGAGACGTACTCAAACGTCTTGTTTTGCTTGATCTTCCCACAAATCTTCTTCCAGTTCAAGTTCTTCTTGCCGGATCCCATCAAGAACGACGTCAAGTATCAAGCAAGCGCGCAGCCGTTCTTGGTGTTTGGTCTGCTCACGACGGGCTTAGCGTGGGGTCATCACATCAACGCGCTCGGCATGTAAGCGTCGCCCGCGATTCATTTAAAATTTTTGTAATCGATGTTTTCCATCGAGTGCGCTTAAATTCATCCTACCTACTGTTCATCTAAGGTGTACTAGGTCCTCGCGTTCGAGGGGATACCGTCTCGCGGAATCTCATGTCGCTTACTCGGTCGCGTGAAAACTTTCGCCGAAGCGCTTCGCGGTGCGGCGGCGTCGTACGCCGCGTACGGGCCCACGTTCGGGTTCGCTGAGAACACTACGGGCATTTTGTCGCTTTTTGCCGCCAAACCGAGCGTTCCTTCGCGTAAAACCGCCCGTTCGTACGGACCACGATGTGTTTCGTAACCTTTCTTCTTTCGCGCCGATCCACCCGCGATTATAAAGTCCTCCGCTTTGGCTCGCCACCCCTCGCGATCAAGTTCGTCATCTCCGAAGCTGTCGACGTCAACAAACTTAGCGACGATAGGCTTGTGATTTTCTCTATACTCGCGCCACCGCGCGCGATGCGGCGCGATGTTCACGCTCTCAAGACTGTCTTGGGCGTCGGTTGGTGTCGGCGGCGATTCCTCTTCCGCGGGCAGCGTCTGCGTTTCAACCACCCTCGAGCGAGGGAAATCCGCCTTGTGATGTTCAACCTTTTGTCGAATCACCTCGCGCTTCTCCGCCGCACTCGGCTGCTTGTTGCGCGATAGCAAATACTGCATCGCCGCAGGCTCGGTTTTCACGAGGTGATCGAGCGTGGAATCCGCAAGCTGCGACGCCCCTATCGCCCGACTGAGCTGCATGTCGCAAAGCGCGGCTACGGCGCCGCTATTCACAAAGACGAGCCAGCGCTCGTGGGATCCGGGGAACGAAAGCCGCTCGTCGACAAAGATCGCTGGGTTTTCTTCGCTTTTTTCCGGCATGGCTGATGGCTTAACTGATACCGCATCCCACGCGGCGCGAAGCATTCGCGTGGCGCCCAAGCGTATGGACTCTTCTTGTTCCGACAGCCCTCTGCTCGCCGAACGCAGCACGTCGTCCGAAAGCAAGTATTGCACCGTCTTCGTCAAAGGCCATATCTCGTTTTCGTCGATCGAAACAAAAGCGCGCACGGTTCGCACATGTTGTACGAACAAGTACGCCATCCACGAAAGCGTACTCGCGCGTAGAACACTGTCGCTACTGACGAGCATTTCAAACACTCGCTTGCCGACGCTCTTGTTTTCGCAATTCAGCGTCGCTTCGTATAAGATGCGGCTCGCGTCTTCTCTGATGATTGCGTCCGTCTTGTGCGACGCGAGCACCATCAATCTTCGGTCTAATTTGAATTGTGTCACTGAAAGCACGGCTTTGTCATTTCGTCGCCGTATGGCTTCTCTGTCATCTTCGTCTTCTTCCTCGCGCTCGCTGGCTTCGTCTCCGTCAACGGTGCTTTCATCGGTCAACACCCAACGCTTGAACAACATTACGACGGTGCCGACGCACCCGGGGCCACGAACAGCCTCAGTCCAGTCCGAACCCATGAAAGCCTCCACGGGGTCGAGTGCGGCTAAACTCGCTTCCGTCGCTTTCGACAAGCGCTGCGCCGTCGCGTAAGTCGATTGATTCACCAACGGGATGACTTCAGCCGAGAAATTCACCGTTGATAACAACGTGTCCAAGGCGCTCAGGGCGGCGTACAACACCTCGGGCTTGTCGTCCGGTCGACTCAAAACTTTAGACAACGACTCTAACGCGTGCGTCTCATCGCGAAACGTCGGCGAAAAGTTGGACTGTAATGGAAAAAACACCTGCCGCGACAAGTACTTGTCAACGGCTTCCCCGGATGCCTTGAGTGGTAACGACGTCGACGTCGCGAACGCCGCCAAGCACTGCGCGTACGTTTTATACCCAAATGTCCGCTTTATCCTCGCTAGCGCCATCTTCCACTCCCACGTCCGCACCGTTCCCCAGGCCTCTTTCAACTGCGCGTCGGTGCTGCACAGTAATGCGGCGCCGAATGGCGTCTTCGCCAATTCGCTCACCGCCTCGCACGCCCCTCGTCGACAATCCACGTCCTCGTCGCTCATCAACCGCCGAAGCGCGCTCACCGCCCCTGGACTTCGCATTATTTCGTATATTCCACGCTTCGTGCCCGCCATCCGACGCACCGCCGCGCAGAATCGTCGTCGCCGCGCCGCCGTCGTCGCCGCGCCTCTCGCCGCCGCGCTCGCGGTGATTTTCATCGTCTCCCACTCGCTCTCGTTCGACAGATTATCGGCGCTGACGGTGACGCGAGACACGCCTTGGCGCAACGGCGGATCGCGCGCGTTGCGATAGTGCGGCGCGGCGTCGCCATCGCCGTCGCTCCGTGACGATTCACTCCATGACCGTTGCGACGTGCTCGCATCGCTCGAGGCGCGACGCGACGACGCGCGACGCGACGCGGACGACGAGCGGTGCGAAGACATCGTTGCGCATCGACCGGGACGTCGAGCGGCGCGCGAAGAGGGTCGACGTCGAACAGTGCGGCGCGTTGAGCGAGTTTGAACGATACGCGCTACGTACAAGTTGTATTAAAGCTCTACGCGGGGACATCCGAGGACGCGGCGCTCGCGCTCGAGGTCGCCTTGATGTCCGCGTCGTCGTCCGTTTGAACGTCTTCCAAGTGTTCGGTGGAGATGATGTCGCTGGTGAGCTTTCTCAAATCTTCCACGGCGATGGTTCCGTCGTCCTTGATGAGACCGCTGAGAATGTTCACCAACTCGATTTCGTCGCGTTCGTCGATTTGATCGGCGCCGAGAACGTCGCGCACGCGTAACAGCTCCTGCATGGTGATCTTACCATCGCAATCCGCGTCGAGGACGCGGAGTTTGTCGCCGATGCGCTTCTCCACTTCTTCAATGTCTTTGCTCGCGGATTGCAACATCTTGTCCACGCGAGCGCTGACTTGGTCGGCGAGCTGATGCGAGAGTCGAGCCTCTTCGTCCACTTCCGCGGTGAGGTGCTCGATGGCGCCCTGGTCCGCGGCGATTTCTTCAGCGGCGCATCGCGCTTCTTCGACGCGGTCGGCGTATGCGTCTACACCCTTCTTGACGAGCATCATCAACTCGGTGCGTTCAACGCAGACGGATGACGTGTCGGAAACCATGGTTAGCAAACGCGAGAGCTGCGCGGCGCGCTTTGCGCGCTTCTCGCGTTCGTACGTCGCCTTTTCTTCATTGCGAATGGCCTTCTCTTCATCATCGCCTGATGCGTCGGCGGAAGGCGCGGCCGCTTGCTTCGTCGAAGGCGCGCCCTCCATCTCCTCCGCCGCCTTGTCGACTGTTTCTGTTTCCGTCGTCTCCGGCGCCGGCACGATTTCTTCCTGCACGGCTTCCGTTTCTTTTTGCTCCTCCGCGATGATTTCTTCTTCGCGCTTCAAGAACTCCATTCTCTTCGTGTAATCTTCCTTCTTCGTTGGCGTATGCGTGGCCAAACCTTCGTCAACCGCCGCGGAAGTGATGACGTCCTCGGGCAACGAAGCCAAGGTGTCGGTGATATCTTGGAACACCTTCGTCTTGGCATCCTCGCCGCTGGACTCAGCTGTGATGACAAACGCACGCGAAAGAAGTAGGAGAGTCGATGGGAGCTTATTCTTCAGGCTCAACTCGAGCCAATCCTCGAGTTGCTTGATTAAATCTTCCCGCTCGCACTCCCATCGCATCCCGCGCGAGCGCGCCGCGCTTCGCAGTTCGCTCGTCGTCATATTGCTCAATCCCTCGAAGTAGATCATCTTATCGTCGTTCTTGATCTCACGAAGCTTGTTTCGAAGCTGAAAACGCAAGAAAGTATCGGTGCCGTACGGCGCGATACCGACAAACTTGCACATGTTCACCAACTGCGCGCGATTGACTTGGTACAACGTGAATTCGTCGTTGAAGAGCTTTGAAAACTTCAAAATGTCTTCGTTCGTCACCTTGGCGCCGGAGCGAATTTTCTTCATAAAAACGTACAAATCATCGGCGCGATCGCGCGTGACACCGTCGCGCGAGTGCTTCAAGCCTTTGGCCATCATTCGAACCGTGTCTTGTAAAAATCTCGCCACCTCGAGCTTCGCCTTGAGCTTCTTCTTCAACTCTTCCTCGTGCTTCAGATCGTTTCTAAACGTCGTGGGAAGCATGTTCGGAAACAGCTTCAGAGCTACGGGTAAGAAGACTTCCATGAATGGAATCAACACGAACGCCGCGAAAGGCACCAAACGAAAGACGTCCGCCGTCGTGCGCGTCAGCTGCTTTCGCTCTCGCCTCGACAACTCCGATCCGCTCATCAACCGCCAAGACAACCGCGACGCGATCTTCACTTCGACCCAGAGCAGCTTTGCGCCGGACCAATAGTGATGCATCTCATCCTTGACGTGTCCCCAGCTGTGCTTGATGCCACTCTTCCACTCTGCGCGCGACATTTTACTCAGCGAAACGAACCAAGGCCCGAACGACGCCGCGTACGTCACCCCACCCACCGCCGACGCGTACATGCGCTCCCACGCCTTCAGCTGTCGTTCTCTGTGCAACTTCGATATTTCCGCTCGCGCGCGATCGAGCGCGGCGATGTCGACCTTGACCTCCTCCGTCGGTTCGTCCTCCGCCGCCGACTCCTTCAACGGCTCCGCCGCGAACCCGCGTCGCGCCGTCACCGTCCACGCCTCGCGCGCGCGTCTCCCTTCGCCCGCGCGTTCGACGCGCAGCTCACACCATCCATTCCACGTCCGCATCGTCGTCGTCGTCGTCGTCGTCGTCGTCGTCGTCCCGCTCGCCGCGAACCCGCGCGTCCCGCTCGCCGCGCGCGTCTCCGTCCCCCTCGCGCGCGCGCGCGCGTCTCCGCCCGTCTCGCGCGCGCGCGCGACGCCCCGATCGCGCGCGACGATCGACCATCGCCGCGCGTCGCCGCGCGCCGCCGCGAACGCCCCGCGATGCGCCGCGCGCGTCGACGCGGTGCCGAGCGACGTCGCCGCGTCGACGACGTTCGCGACGCCGCGCGCGTCGCGCGCGCGCGGCATCGCGCGCGAGCGACGACGACGACGACGCGCGCGCGCGTTCGCGTCTCGCAGACGCGCGGTCGGTCGGCGCGCGGTCGACGTGTGACGACGACGGGTCGAGGGATGGCGACGACGCTCGAGCGGGACGGCGCGGCGCGGCGCGGCGACGACGAACGGAGCGGAATCAAAGGCGAACGAGGGCTGGCGAACGCGAGTGAGACCGCGAATGAAGATTTGCGTTACTGATGCGTGAGCGCGTCGTGAATGGCGCGCTGGTGCCTGGTGGCGATGGACTGCGCGAGCGGGGCGAGGACGCCGGATGCGTGGAGCGCGCGAAAGCCGCCGACGACGAAGGCGCGAACGTCGATGTCGTTCACGGGATCCTCGGCCTCGTCGGCGTCGTCGGGATCGAACGCGTCGAGACCGCCGCGCATGAGAAGACGCTCGAATAAGTCGCCGGTGAATTCCTTTTCCTCGCCGGTGAAGTCGTCGTCGTCTGCGGCGTCGTCGGGGTCGTCTTCGTCGTCGTCGCGCTCCTCCTCCCATTCGTCTTCGTCGTCTTCGGCGCCGGCCATGCCTTCGGCGTACTCGATGAGGACGTCGGCTAAGAGTTCGACTATTTTGGCGGAGAGTGGGATTTGGGTCCAGACTTCTGGGCCGTTGGCTTGAGCGCGCGCGCGCGTGCGAATGCGGCCGCTCTCCGCGGGCGTCTCCACGAGCTGGCCCTTGACGACGACGGCGTGCAACGCTGGACTCTGCGTGTTGAGAAGCAAACCGAGCGCGGTCGTGGTCAACTTGATGTCAAACGAACCGTGTACATCGCATTGCTTCTCTGACCACTGTCGCATGACGAAATCGAACGCGTTCGGCTCGTCACCGCCGCTCGGAAGCGACATCAAGAGCTCGATGAACGCGTTGGCGTCCACGTGCACGATGCGCGCGAACACCGTCAACAACGACGCCGACAGATTGGGCTGCTTTGAAGAGCGCAAGCGCGCCACGACCGCAGCCGTGATATCGCGAAGCACCGGGCCCACCTTGGTCGGCAAACGACGAAGCATTTGACACAGCAAAGGTGCCGCGTACAGACTTGCGCTGTCCTCCAAATTTGGATCCAACAAGCGCGACGCGGCTTCAAACATCGCGCGCAACACGTCGCCACCGCCCACGGTCGGGTCACCACTACCCCACTCGAGCATGTTCTCTTTTCCCGCGCGAAGAAATGCGCGTAACGTCTCGGACGCACCCTGCATCACGCCGGCGTCGTCGCTCTGCATGATGAGACCGCACACGTACTTGAAGCACACGTCGTGCGTAGCCTTGGCCGTCTCAGGCGACGCCGGGCGAAGAATGATTGTCAATAGATCGAGCGTCGCCTCCACTAACATTTCAGGTTGTTCGCTCGGCGATGCGAGTATGTGCGAAAGCGTCGGCACGAGCATGGTGTGCAACTGCGCCTGGCACGCAGGAATCTCCGCGAGCGCCTCAAACACCTCGGTGGTATCTGCGCTCACCAAGGGATCTCGGACGTACTCCGCCCATATTTTCACCACCGCCGGCGCGAGTGCGCTCAACCACGCCGCTGCAGCGTCGGAGTCAGCCTTAATGAGCACGAGCATGGCTTCTAAAATGAGATGCAGAGTCTCTTCGCCGGCGTCGACGAGCAAATTGCCCAAGCCTTTGTAAATTTCACCAATGTACGGAGTCGTCACTTCCTTCTTCGCGATCGGTAAAAACTCAGCGATCGCGCGGCACGCACCAATACGCAGTGGTGGCGCTAAACCGGGCGCCAGCGAACTTACCGAAGCTCTGAGAATGGCATCCGCCATCTCCGTCGGCACGCCGCTCGATAGGCGAGCCGTGACCCACAACGCTCGGCCACGCAAGAACGGCGCCGACGCCGCCGTGCTCTCGTGCAAATCGTTCTCAATCACCGTTTTCATGAAAGCGGCGATGTCGAAAGGTGCGGGTTTGCCCTTTTCTTGCGCGCGCTCCAGGCTCGACAAGACGACCTCGTTCATCGTGCCCACGGCGAGGAGCGCCGCTTCTCGCGGTCGCCACCACATCGAGTCACCGGTTTGTTGCGCCGATATGGACTCCGCCAATCGTCTATTTGATGCGTTCCAGAGCGCAGCGACCGCCTTTACGCCGAATCTTTCTCCGAGAGAATCAAGCATGAGACCGCACGCGGCACGCACATTGCCGAAATCGTCGTCCTCGTCCGCGACGAACTGGTTCGGATCATCCATCCACATCTCCTCTTGCGATGAGCTCATCGTCATGTAACCCATCGTGACGTACAACGTATCCGCTAAATTCGGCTCGAGCAGCTTATTCAACTTAGGCTGCTCCGCGATGTTGATGACGAGCTCCAGGAGTTCTGTGACCACCGCCTCGAAACTCACCGTGTCGCCGTCGCTATCCATGCCCGGATCCAAGTGATCCGTCTCCTCTGAGTATTTCGCCCAAACTGGCGCTATGGTGTGAAACATTATCGCCCCACGGGATAAAGCCGGCATCAGCGCCTCGCCCGCGGGCTTGGTAAAGTACTGCACCGCGAGCGCGAGACTCGTGAGCGCCGCCATGGTCGAAGCCAACGCGTCGAAATTGTTCGGATTCGGCATTCCCTCCAACGCGATCGCTACGGTCTCCAACCACGTGGGCAAATACGGTAACAACATGTCTCGCATTTCCTTTTGCTCCGTCCCCGTGAGCGTGGTCAACGCGCTCACTGTCGACGAAAACGCCGTTTCCGCTCGCCTCCGTAGCGCGCCGTCCTCTCCGTGCCTCGCCAGCGTCAACAACTCTGGAAACAACGTCGGCCCCACCGTGGCGACATCCTTCGCGTCAATCTCCCCCGCAATAATCTCATAACACTTCAAGCACCCCAAAACCTCCGACCTCGATCGTTTCGCTCGTATTCCTTCCACCAACGTCGTCGTCAGCTCGTCCCAAATCGCGCCGTCGCTCGCCGCCGCCTGCGCGATCCCCGCCGCGAACGCCGTGCGCATCTTGCTCGACTCATCCGCCAGTCCCTTCGGGAGCACTGTTTTCAACCCTTGCTTCTCCGCTTCCGTCAATTCCGGCGCGACGAACCTTTCATCCAGCGCGTTCCAGTGTTCTCGCACGTGTTTCTTCAGCAGCACCGCGCTCAGCTGTCTCGTGCTGATGTCCACCACCGCGCCCTCGACGCCGCGCAGCGCGATCGACGCCAGCGTCTCCGCGAACCCCGGTTCGCCTCCCATGCGCTCGATCGCGCGCTGCGCCTCGGCGCGCGCGACGGCGTCGGGCGAGAGCGTCTCGGCCAGGCACCGCGCGACTTCATCCGCCCGCATGTCGACGTCCCGAAGCGTTCGCGTCGCGCCTCGACCGAATCGCGCCCCGCGCGCGCTCGCGAACGCGCTCGCGAACGCGACCGATCGTCCCGAGCGTCGCGATGCGCGCGCGCGGACGCGCACGCGCCGTGGACTGCCGCGCAGTCGACGCCGTTTGAACGCGTGGAGTCACTTTTGAATCTTCAAACGCGTCGCAGTGCGCGACGCGCGACGCGCGCGGACGCCGCGATGGCGCGCGAGGCGTCGAGACCGAATCCTCGACTGATGGACATCGCGGAGACGTACGCCAAGGCGTGGTTCGCGCGTAAATCGACCGGGACGAGGGATGAGCTGGTGGCGGATTTGACGCACGCGCTGCGCGCGTTCACGCGCGCCGCGGGCGAACGCGCCGAGCGCGCGACGGAGAGCGAGGAAATACCGCTGCCGGACGCGCGCGACGTGGCGCTGGAGGATTTCTCTCGGGCGCTGGACGTGGACGCGCTGCGGGCGACGAGGGAGGGATTGGCGGCGGCGGGCGCGCCGCCGGCGAAGCGCGGCGAACGATGGACGTTCGCGAAGGCGACGCGACGCCATGGCGACGAAAGGCGCGATGGCGATGGGAGCGGTGGTGATGATGCGTTTTACGCGCGCGTGTCGGCGATGGCGGAGAGACACGCGGAGTCGATGACGTTGGCGCGAGAGAGGCGCGCGGCGAGCGAAGCGGAGGCGGCGGCTTCGGAGGCGGCGATCGCAGCGAAACGCGCGGCGCGCGCGGGGAATCGGTTGCGGCGATTGAACACGCCGAAGTTGGTCGAACCGACGCGCGAGGAGACGAAGAACGCGCTGAGGAAGGTGTACGAGACGTTGGCGGGTGGGTCGTCGGCGACGACGGTTTGGAAGCCATCCTTCGGCAAGGCGCGCAAGGCGGTGGAGACGATCATGGACGAGCTGTCGGCGAGCGAGCGCGCGACAGTGATGGCAGAGTACGCGATGTTGCATATGGGAGGTTCGAAGTACCGCGCGAAATGTTTTGAGGAGGAGGTAGAGAAGGAGGAGGGCGCAGACGTCGTCGACGAGAGAGCCGACGAGGACGCGCCGGCAACGAAGCGCGGCAAGCGAGAGCGCGCACCGAGCGTGAGCGTCGTGCGCGTGGACGACGAACCGGCGGCGCGCGAAGAGAACGCGTCGACGGGAATTCGTTTCCGGGTCGAGGATCGTTACGAATGGGAAGGAAGGTTGCGCGCGCCGAAGGAGGCATCGAGCCGAGGCGAAGACGCGATCCCAGGCGTCTCGCGTTTCGTACCTTGGTGGGAAGAAGTAGACGCGTGCGATACGCGCGCCGTCGGTCGATGGGGCGAAGCGCTTGTGTACCAATACCTACTCGCATCGTACCCCGCGCGAGAGAATCATCTCGTCGAGTGGTTGAACGCGGAAGGCGAGACGAACAGTTTTTACGACATCAAAGTCACCGACGTTGCCACTGGGCGCGTGACTTTCGTAGAGGTCAAGTCGACGCGTTTCGACGATAAAAACGCATTTGAGATTTCACCTTGGGAATGGGATTTTGCGACGAAACCAAGCGTGGATTATCATATATATCGCGTGTATAACGCCGGAGACAAGAAGCGCGTGCGCGTGTGCGTAGTTCGAGATCCCGCGACGCTCTGCCGCGAGCACAAGATTAGCATGGCGCTCGTCATCTGAAAACTCACATGTATCATGTACAACATCAACACCTACGTACCATTAGTAGCCTAAACGTTTTGTAAAATCAGTCGCGATTATCAATTGCGATTAAGAGCTCTCCTTTTTTGGAGTTTTTTTGAACTTTGACGGATCCTCCCCACAAGCTTCAGCCAACTGCTCAATTGTCCACGCGTCTTCCACGTCAAACTCACTCCCGATCTTTGTCCTGCGAAGCGCCGTTAAGTGACCTGTCGTGCCGAGACTTTTACACAAATCGTACGCCAACGTGCGCACGTAAGTGCCCTTGGAGACGTGTGCGGAAAAGTGTACGATTTGTGCGTCCTCCGCGTCTCGCTCGACTTCGAATTCGTGAATCACCACGTCTCGGTGCTTGCGCTCGACCTCGACACCTTCTCTGGCAGATTTATACAGACGTTTTCCGTTCACCTTGATTGCTGAATACATCGGTGGTAACTGCTTGATCGCGCCTGTGAGTTTGCGCGCGCCCTCACGCAGTTCGACGTCCGTGACGTGTTCCCAAGGTTCGCGTTCGTTCACTTCTTCGTCCGCGTCCTGCGACGGCGTCCCTTCACCCAACTTAATGGTACCAGTGTACGTCTTATCCATCCCCGAGTACTCCTCCACGCTCTTCGTCGCCTTGCCAACGCATAAAATCAACAATCCGGTCGCCATGGGATCGAGCGTGCCGCAGTGTCCAACTTTCTTGACCCCTCTCTCCCTGCTCAACCGCCGCACGCGCGCCACGACGTCAAACGACGTGTACTTCTGAGGTTTATCCATCAAAATTGTCATGTTTTTCCAATCTTCATCCCCCGGCGCGGCTGGCGGCGCCGCGAACACTCGAGGCGGCGGGTCCGCCGTCCCGCTCGCGCACCTCGCGCACCTCGTTCTCGCTTTCAGAGACGTCTCCGCGCACCGCGCGCGCATCGCCGCGACGACCACGCGCTCCGCACTCGCGACTCGACGCATACTGTTCCAACCAGCGGTTTTTCGACGGCGACTAACGCGTCCCTCGAGCAATTGCTCAAAAAGCGCTCTTCCTCTTCTCCACCCGTTCGCGTATCACGCGCTCGAGGTCCAGCTTTCGGCAATCTTTGTACGACTGAAACAATGCGTCGCACGCGGACTTATTCTCTGGCGGCTGACTAGACGCGCACGCGAGGGCGAGCTGGGACTCTTTTCGACACGCGCTTTGCTCCACTCGCTGCGTCGTCCCCTTCGTTTGCATACGTGCCGCACCTCGTCGTCCCTCACCACGCCTACAGTCGTTCGTTCACTCGCGTTTCAATCTATTCTTGCGTCGTTTCGATCGTCGTCGTCGGTCGCGCCGAGTGCGCGCGTCGCGGTCTACGGCGTCGCGAACGGAGACGCGTCGTCTTCCCTCGTCGCCGGTTTCGTGAGCTCTTGGAAATGATTCTCGCAAACGTCGCAAAGCAATATTCCAGCGACAAAACACACCGCAAGGAGAGCCACAAACGTTATCACGTCCTCTAACACTCGAAGTCGCGCCTTCCAACGCTCGAACACCGTCGTCGTGTCTTCGCGTCGACGTCTCGGGGACGTTCGCGTCGGCGGCGACTTTCGCGGCGACGCCAACTCTTCGCTGTCGCTCTTCGACTCGCGAACGTCCCCGTACATCGCATCGTACTCGTGCTTCACGATGCTTTTGAAGTGGGCGCTGTGCTTGAACGATTTCGCCGGGACTCGCCCGCTCGCGCCGAGTAAGCTCTCGCCGAGCTGCGTGAACAACGCCTCGTCGGTGAACTCGTCCAACTCAAAAATGCTGTCTATGTTTCGTTCAAGACATCGCGCGCGCAAGGCCCTGGCGACGTCCTTGGCGTGTTCATGCTTTTCCTCGCGCCAAGTAGACGCGTGCGCGCTCGTGGAGACACTCATGGGAACGCGTCGTGGTTTGATGTCCCGCGCTCGGCGCGGCGTCGTCAACAACGTTGGCTAAACACACACGCAGCGAGGCAAACAAACAGCAAAAGAAGCGCGATGACGGAGATGAAGCAACAAAAACGAGCTCTTTGATGGTAACACGCGGTGTTTACTCTTGGTAGTTTACTGGGTGGTTGATGGGCAGTGGTGGGGTCGGCGTTCGACATGGCGAGGTGCGATGTGCGGCGCGCGAGTTTTGTTCAATACGGTGAGTCATTGTTACATTCGCGACCCGCGCGTCACGCGAGATCGGCAACTTTTTGGCGCTTATTCGCGTCCGCGGGGAGATCGACGGCTAATTCGTGGCCGGTGTTTATCTCTGCGAGCGCGAAGTGCGACGCGTCGGTCAGTGTCGTTTCATCCTTCTCGATGCGAGTCCCCATCGCGATCTCATTCAATTCGGCATCGGCGGACCGTCGATGTCTCCATCGAGGTGACCAGACTTCGCATCATTCTCGCGCGTAAGATGTCCCTATCTGTTGTTTATCCTCATCTGCCGTTTACGCGTTGCGTCGCGTCACTTCTATGCGGTCGACATCGCTCAACGTACCTCGCAAAGCGTCCTCCTCGCGCTGCGATTCCTCAATCGCGGCTTGCTTGGCCGCCTCCGCGGCTTCGCGCGCGAGCGCGCGTTCAGTTTTCACCGGGATCGGGCGACGCCGTCCGGTCGTGCGCTCCAACTCTTCGATTCTAGTTCGCATCTTCATGCCCCAGGCGATGAGGGTGTCCATGTCTGGCGACTTGATGGCGACGAATTCGTCGCGCAAATCAGTAAACTCGCTCATCCAGTGACCGACGAGTTTCCACACGTGGCCACGAATGTAACTAAATGACGTCGTGTACGACTTGCAGATGTCGAAATACTCAATCATCAAATCAACCGCCGCGACGCCATCGAGCGGGATCGGGGCGTATCCGTCCGTCGGCGCAGCGTAAAACGGGGGGTCGCTAAAGAGCGCCGGATTGCTCAAGAGGGGTTCGGCGCTCAAGACGCCATCCGCGCCTGTAGCCTCAAGACATGCGCGTGCTTCGGCAAGCGAGCGTATGTCGCCGTTAGCGAGTACTGGAACTTTCAGTGCGTCTTTGATGGCCCTGATATACGCCCTGCGAAGGAAGAAGGAAAACATTCGGTCAATATCGGCGTCGCGCGATTCGCGGACGTTGTCGCCACGTAAAAAAGTCACGATACTCGCGGCGGTTCCTCAGTTAGTGGTGCATGTTTTTGTCGTCAAGATTTGTTCGGAACAGATCTATGGTGTATTTTTATGTTTTGTCGTCACCGGAACCGCCAAGTCGTGAGAATCGCGAGTGGAAAGAAAAATCACGTAAGCGGTGCATTTGCACCGAATGACTTACCAATTCGCTCGAATGTCAGCGCATCGCTTCTGCTCGCGCGTTCGTCCGTGCACGGCAACAATCTGTGCCCCGGCAGCTTCAACCATCTTGGCGTACTTCAACGTTGTCTCTAAGTCATCGTACACGCGAATCTTCGCCGTGACGGGCACGGGCAACTCTTCATCGAGTTTACGAATCAACGCCTCCACCGTCTTCCAATCGTCCATCAAAAACGCCCCATAGTTCCCTCTTTTCGCGATTCTTTGCGGACATCCAAAATTAATATCAACCCCATCGCAATACGGTGCGATCATGGTCGCCGCGCGAAGCAATATCTCGGGATCGTTCGCGCAAAACTGTGCCAACAACGGCCTGTCGCGCGTCGACGTGCTAAAAATCTCCCGTCGATACTTTGGAGACTCCACGAACAAACGAGCGTGTATCATCGGCGTGTATCCCAGCGTCGCCCCGTATCGTTTACACAACTCTCGAAACGCGAGTTCGCTCTGATCGACCATGGGCGCGACGTGGTATCGGGGATTCCCGAGCGCCTCGAAGAACGCAAACCCTCTCGCCTTCGCCGTCGCCCCCGGGGGCGCGCGGCGCGCTTCGTGCGGTGGTTCGTCCGCGTCGTCGTTCACCGCACGGAATCGAAACTCGCGCGGGAGCGTCGCAGACGTCGATGCCGCGTGCGCCGCCGTCGCGCGCGCGTCCAGATCGCCGTCGTTCGTCGTTTTTGTCGCGTCGGCTTCGGGCATGGCGGCGGATGAATTCGCGCGCGCGGCGCGCGCGCTCGACGGCGTCTCGGATGACGACGACGCTCCGAAGACGACGGACGCGCTTCGCGCGTGTGCGGCGCGAAGTCGAGCGAGATGCGCGCACGCGAGAGACGCTCGACGCATTCTGAAGTTTACGATGTGGCCGTTTTCGTATGTATGGGCTATTACGTTTGCGGTGGGTGGCGTGATTTGTGTTGGGTCGTTACGCGGCGTCGACGTCGATGGCGCACATTAAATCGCCGGCGGCGCACGTGTCGCCTTTGACGACGCCGACGTGCTTGAGGGTGCCGGCGACGGGAGAAGCGACGGTGGTTTCCATCTTCATCGCGCTCAACACGACGATGGGCTCGCCCGCTTTAATCTTTTGACCGGGAGCGACGAGGACTTCGACGACGGACCCTGACATCGGGGCGCCGACCGAGCCCGGGTCGAGTGGATCGCTCTTCTCGCGAGCGACTGCGCCGCCGCCGCCCTTGGAGGCGCTCTCGAGAATCTTTCTGTCGTGGATCTCGACGACGCGCGGAATCGCGTTGACTTCAAAGAACACTTCGCGGTTGCCGCTTGGCAACAGCTCACCGACAGCCTTAAGCTTGATGTTCGTGCTCACACCGCGATCGGTGGTGACTTCGATCTCTTCATCGATGTCCAATCCCTTCAAGAACGCCTTGGTCGGGAGCAAACCGACCGGCCCGACGGTGTCGCGCTTCACGACGTACTCGTCGAACACCTTCGGGTACAAAGCCGCCGCGAGCGCATCCTTGTGCGTGATCGATCGACGGCCGGTGTGCTTGATGGACAGCTCGTTTTGTAACTTGTTGATGTCCATGCTGGGAAGCGACGCCCCAGGACGACCGGCGATGATTTCCTTGTCCTTCACCACTCGCGAGCGAAGCGGTTCGGGGAAGCCACCGACGGGTTGGCCCAGGTATCCTTGGAAGTACTCGACGACGGAAGTCGGGAAGGACAACGTGTCAGCTTTTTCCACCACGGAGTGCTCATCCAGGTTGTTCGCGACGAGAAATTGCGCGAAATCACCGACGACCTTGGAAGACGGCGTCACCTTCACGATGTCACCCAAGATCTTATTCGCCGTCGCGTACGAATCCTTGATGCGATCCCATTCGCTTCCGAGTCCGTTGGCGTACGCTTGGAACTTCAAGTTGGTGTATTGACCACCGGGCATCTCGTGAATGTACACATCTGAGCTTCCGCTTTTAATACCGCTCTCGTACGGAGAGTACAGACCTCTCGTTTGTTCCCAGAACAAGTTGAGCTTGAGCACTTCATCGATATCCAATCCGGTGTCGAGCTCGGTGCCCGCGACTGAGTTGATCACGGCGCCGATGGCGGGTTGGGACGTCGTGCCAGCCATGGCGTCCATGCACACATCGACAACATCCGCACCTGCCGCGGCAGCAGCGAGCATGGAAGCCACGCCCGTTGAAGCGGTGTCGTGGGTGTGCACATGGATGGGCAAGTCGGGAAACTTGGCGCGAATGGCGGAGATCAACATCGTCGCCGCGCGCGGCTTCAACAAACCAGCCATGTCCTTCACGGCGAGCACATCAATACCGTGCTCAACGAGCTTGGTCGTGAGGTCGACATAATAGTCCAGCGTATATTTAGTCTTCTTCGGATCGCTCACGTCACCAGTGTAGCAAATTGTCGCTTCAACGACGCCGTCGGCGTTGCGCACGGCGTCGATGCCAAACATGAGGTTATCTTCGTAGTTGAGCGAGTCAAAAACGCGGAAAACATCGATACCAGACTTGCGCGCTTGGTGCACGAAGCTTTGCACGACGTTGTCCGCGTACGAAGTATAACCGACCGCGTTGGCGCCGCGAAGAAGCATTTGAAATGGGATGTTTGGCACTTGCTCACGAAGAAGCTCGAGTCGCCTCCACGGATCCTCTTGCAAGAATCGAAGCGCGACGTCGAAGGTGGCGCCACCCCACATCTCAAGCGAATACGCGCCACTGAGGGCGCTTCGCGTGAGTGGTGCCGAACGACGAAGGTCGTGCGTCCGCACGCGCGTCGCCAAGAGCGACTGGTGCGCGTCCCGCCACGTCGTATCCATGATGAGCAAGCCCTTGTGCTGGCGAACCGCTTTGGCGAACGCCGCCGGACCCTCCTTGTCCAAAATAGCCTTGAACCCGGTGTCCTTGAGCTGCGCTAAAGACTTCTTCGGTTCGGGAACTGGCGGTTCCGCGCACGTCGGCGCGGGACCGACCGCACCAGGGTGCGACGAACCGTTCACGGCAACGTCGCCGAGGTAATTGAGAAGCTTCTGCGTGTCATCGATGTACGAGTCCAACTTGAACAAGCTCGGAGTGCTATCGATAAAGTCCGTGGCAAAGTTCGCGCTCAAGAACGTTTCGCTGGACAAAACGTTCATCAGGAACGGAATGTTTGTCTTCACGCCGCGAATACGGAATTCATTGAGCGATCGATACATCTTTTGCACGGTTGCTTCAAAGTTCTTCTCCGAGCACGTGAGCTTGACGAGGAGCGAATCGTAGTTGGGTGACACTCGCGAACCGACCACGACTTCACCATCCAAACGCACACCCATACCGCCCGGAGGACGGTAGACCTCAACTTTGCCGAAATCCGGAGAGAAGTTCATGGACGGGTCTTCGGTGGTGATTCTGCACTGCATCGCGAAGCCGCGAAGCTGAATGTCGTCTTGGGACTTGATACCGATGTCAGACAACTTTTGACCACCTGCGATCAATATCTGCGATTGCACCAAATCGATCCCAGTGACTTCTTCCGTCACAGTGTGTTCTACTTGGATGCGCGGGTTCACTTCCAAAAAATAGTGACGCCCTTGCTTATCAACCATGAACTCCACCGTGCCGGCGTTGCGATAGTTGACATGCTTGGCGAGCGCCACGGCGTCGTCAAATAATCTTTGGCGAAGCACTGGGTCAAGGTTGGGCGCGGGCGCCAACTCGACAACTTTTTGGTGACGACGTTGCACGGAACAATCGCGCTCGCCCAAGTGAACGACGTTACCGTAGTTGTCGGCTAGAATTTGCACCTCGATGTGTCGCGGCGCCTCGACGTAACGTTCCAAAAACATTCTCCCGTCGCCGAACGCAGTCTGTGCCTCGCTCGAAGCGCGCTTGAACGCATCTTCGAGCTCGGAGTACTCCTTGACAACACGCATACCGCGACCACCACCGCCCATCGCGGCCTTGAGCATGATTGGCATTCCGAACTCCTTGGCGAATTCCAAGGCATCGTTGACGTCCGCCGTCGCCTCTTCAGTCCCCGGCACGAGCGGCAACCCACACTCCTTCGCTTTCGCCTTGGCGATCACCTTATCGCCCATCTCCGTCAACGTTTGCGACTTCGGCCCGATCATCACGATCCCTTCTTCCTCGCATCGTCGCGCAAAGGCGGCGTTTTCGCTCAAAAATCCGTAGCCCGGATGAATAGCCTGCGCCCCGTTCTCCTTGGCGCAGCGAATGATGGATTCGTAATCCAAATACGCCGCCACCGGCGCCTTGCCGTGACCGACCTCGTACGATTCATCGGATTTGTACCTATGCGTCGACTGTCGATCGGCTTCGGCGAACACCGCCACGGTTTGCATCCCCAACTCGGTCCCCGCTCGAAACACTCGAACCGCGATCTCTCCGCGGTTCGCGCACAAAATCTTCGTAAACCCGCTCTTCGATCGCAGAATGCTCTCCAAGCTCGGTCCAGCGTTCGTGACGTTCACGGTGCTCTTACCAGCCTTCGCGACGACCCCCTCGCGCGCCGCGGCGCCCGCTCGCTCCGTCGCCGCTTCGTCGCTCGCCGCCGCCGCCGCGACGTCGCGCGCGTCTCCACCGTTCCGTCGCACCGCCCCAGCGCGCGCGCGCGCGCGCGCGTCCACGGACGTCACCGAGTTCGACGCGCTCGCGCGTCGTCCCGCGGCGCGCGAAACGCGTCCAGCTCGCGCGACGTCGCGTCGATGGTCGTTCGCCCACCTTTTCGTCCCGATCGCGGCGGCGGCGCCGCGCGGCGCGCCGACGGCGTGCGGCATCGCGCGCGCGGTCGACGTCGACGATGTGCGCGTGTCCACGTGCGCGCGGGACGCGTCGAGGACGGTCGTGCGCGCGCGCGTGTGCGGGCAGGAGGCGCGATGGTCCCCCGCGACAAAAGGGTTTCCCGAGAGCGGCGCGAGGGCGTCGGCGAACCGGCGAGCGTGAGCGTGCGTGCTGCTCTAAACTACATGATGACGGCTATACACGGTACAACAGCGTACAAAACGGTGAAAGGGAATCGCGCGGGATCGGGGAAGGTCGAAGTCGGGGCTCGGGCGTCGCCGCGGCGAGCGAAGAGCGTTGGACGATATCACCGCATCGAACGCACGGCGCCGATTTTTTCGTACGAACACTCCGCTCGAGCGACGACTTTTGACGTGGCTTTGGATTTGATCTCGATCTCGACGACGACGCGGAACGGTTCGCGCGCGTCCTCGACCTCGAGCAATCGCGATCGTAACGTCAAGGGCTCGCCCGGACCGACCAAGTCGACGACGCTCACCGCGAGCGATTTCACCGCCACCAACGGCGGTCTCGGTAGGATCGCGCGGTCCATCAGCGCGATCGACGCCGCCCAATTTCCATGCGCGCTCGCCGCGACGCCGTACATCGCCGGTCCGATGATTCCTGGAAACTCTTCGTACTGCGACGGAAACTTCAAGTGCGACTCGAGCACGTTTTCCTCGTTTTCGCATCGATACGACACCAATCCAATCTTCCCCGCCGTGTCGTGCGCGCGTCCGCACACGAAATCGATACAATGCGGATCATACGCCTCCTGCAGGCTCCTTCGCGTGCGTCCGGCGTCGAACGCCGTCTGCACTCCCGCCAGCGCCGCCGGGTGTTTCGGGCTATTGCACGGATTCACGTCCACCCCCCGTTCCGCGAGTTCGCTCCACTGTTCCACCGTGCGCGACGCCCCGAACGCTCGCGACGCGTTGGCGTACGTCCGCGGTCGCGTCTCGAGCGCGTTCGCGCGCTCGCGCGTCGCGCCAGCGCTTCGATCGTCATCGCGGCTCGAAATCAACCACCGTCCGATCGCGCCGCGTTCCGCGCGCGTCGCGCCGCGGCGCATCGCGCCGATCGTCTCCGCGCACGCGCGCATCGCTCGTCCGCGCATCGCGTCCGCGCGCCGCGCGCGCGTTCGTCCGCGTTCGCGCGCGCGCCGTGATGTGATGTCGCCAGTGGTCGTCGCGCGCGGAGACGCGCACCGCGCGCGCGCGTCGACGCGCATGGCGACGTCGCGCGCGGCGCCGCGCGCCGTCGTCGTCACCGCGCCGGTCGCCGGTCGCCGCGCGCGCGCGACGCCGCGCGGTGCGCGTCCGCGCGCGACGCCGCGCGCCGCGAGCGACGACGACGACGACGCGTCGACGTGGGCGCGCCCGCGCGCGTTCGAGCGCGCGCGGGCGACGCCCGAGGGTAAGAGGACGTGCGCGGCGTGCGATGGATTCGGGACGCGGGCGTGCGCGCGGTGCGAGGCGCGAGGGCGGGAGAACGCGAGACGGGACGGCGAGGTGCAGGCGCGCGGCGCGTGGCCGCGATGGTGCGTCGACTGCCGAGGCTCGGGACGAAGCGTGTGCATGGATTGCCTGGGAACGGGGGCGCATCGAGACCCGATCGGGTTTCGCATGGGAGAGGACTGAGAGATGGGCGAAGGCGAGCCGGGGACGCGCGTCGCGAAGCCGTCGCGGGCTATAGACTCTAGAAGTAGATTACACGGTGCGCCGCGAAGATGGACGCGCGTTGCGTCGCGATGCGATACGATACGACACGACCGAACGCATCATCGATCCTCCGCGAGCGCGGCTAAGATGCCGTCGATCATGGCGATTCGATCCATGACGATGGTTTTTTCGACGCGGCGATTCGGCGAGGCGACGGTTCGCGTCTCCGCGGGCGTCTCCGCGTCGAGGCGTCGTGGACGGCCGCGCGCGGCGTCGCTCCGAGAGTCGGCGAGTAAGCTCGCGATCTCGCGACGCGCGCGCGCGATCTCGCGCAGCGCGCCTGATTCGCCGCCGTCGTCCTCGAACGCCTCTCGCGACGGTTCGTCTTCGTCGGCGTCCGCGTCGCCGACGTCGCCATCGTCACCGTCGACCTCGTCCCGCGCGAACGAAAACGACCGCACGACACTCATCGACGTATCTTCCTCCTCGCGCGCCGTCGCCGTCGTTCGACCGCTCGACGCCGGCCTCGCGCGTTCGTCGCGCTTCGCGTCGACGGTTACGCCGGGTCGCTCCGCGACGGCTTCGTACGCCCGCTCCGCCGCCAACGATCTCGCCCGCGCGCGCTCGCGCGCCGAGCTTCGTCCCGTCCAAACCGTTTCCCGTCGCACCGTCGCCTCGATCGCCCGCGCGAGCGCCAACGCGTCGCACGCCTTTTCGAACGCGCGCTCGAACCGCGCGGCGTCGCCGCGCGTCCCGCTCGCGCCTTCCTCGCGCGTCGCCGCGCCTCGCGCGCGCGCCGTCGACGCGTCGACGCGCGTCCCCGAGCCCTCCGTCGTCGCGTCGTCGCGCGTCGTCGTCGTCGTCGTCGTCGTCGTCGTCGCGTTTCGCGCGCGCGCGTCCTCGCGCGTCGCCGGCGCGTCGCCGTCGATCGGTCGCGCCGTTCCCGCGGCGAACGCCGCCGCGCGCGCGCGCACGCTCATGCGTCGCGGTCGTCGTCGCCGCGCGCGCGCGCGAGACTCGCGCGGCGTCGCGCGGCGTCGCCGCGTCGCGAACCGTCGCGGTCGATTGTGACGACCGAAGCGAAGCGTCGCGTCGCGCGCGCACACCGCGACGCGCTCGATCGCGACCGAGACGGCGAACGCGCATCATGGTGCGCGCGCGCGACGCGCCGACGCGACGCGCGCGCGCCGACGCGACGCGCGCGCGACGCGAGCGCCGGATAAACCGACGGCGACGACGGCGATCGGGACGTCGCGACGTCGCGACGCTTCGGCGGCGCGCGACGGCGCGGAGGACGACGACGACGACGCGCGCGCGAAGCGAGACTGACGAACGATCGCGTCGCGCGATTCGCAGGCTGATTTCGTCGGGAAACAGTTCGACAAGGAGGAGGTGGGGAAGATGGTGCTCGAGCAGTACGACGAAGCCGAGCAGCGACTGTTTTACACGATCGTCATGGGCGGTGGTGGTGACGATATTCACTTTGGTATCTACAGAGACGCGAAAGATGGGGTGCGCGAGTCGAGCGCGGCGACGACGGCGTGGATGATGACGCAGTTGGACATGGCGCGACCGATCGGGGCGGGGGATAAGTTGCTGGACATCGGAAGCGGGCACGGCGGCGGATCGCACGCGTTGGCGAAGAAGTACGGATGCTCGGTGATGGGATATAACATTGGACCGGGACAAAACGCGCAGAACATCGCCAAGGCGAAGGAGCTCGGCCTGGGCGATCTCGTCGACGCGGTCGTCGGGGACATTAACAAGCCGTTTCCGGCGGATTGGACGAATTCGTTCGACGGCGCGTGGTCGTGCGAGGTGTTGTGCCACGCCGGCGATAAGCCCGAATTATTCAAAGAAGTCGCGCGCGTGTTGAAGCCGGGCGCCGCGTTCGTGTTTTCGGACATCATGGGTGCCGACGGCGCCGATGAAAAGACCCTCAAGGGATTCACCGATCGCAACGCCACCACGGTGATGGGTCGCCCGTCCACGTACCTGCAGTGCATGAAGGATGCCGGACTGGATTACGTCACGTGGTGGGACGGCAGCAATCACTTGGAAACGTATTTCCGCGACATGATCAAGCAGATTCACACCCATCGCGAAGAGATGCTCTCCAAGGGTTTGACGGATAAGTACCTCGACAATTGGCTCGAGTCGCTCACCGAGCGCGCGGACACTCAACGCGATCACGGCGTCTTCGCGTGGGGCGTCTTCGTCTGCCGTAAACCTTTAAACTAAACCGACACTAACTCAAGTCGTTTCACTCGCGGAAACGCGCTCGAGTTCAAATTATTTTTTCAAATCTTCCGAGTTGTATTAACCATAATCAAACGAAGCCTCTCCGAGCGACGCATCGTCTTCGCACCTCGCCCACCCCGTGCGCCTCGCCGCCGACGGTGAACGCGGCGAATTTTCTCGTCGGCGCGCGCAGTGGTCGCGTTGGTTATTATACCAGAATATTGATGTTATTGAAATGGTTATGCAACGATGTGGTTTTGATTCAATATGCGTAAGTTGCGTCGAGCGAGCGCACGAGTCAACGGGACTCTTTTCATCTGCTCGCGTGTGCCGCTTACATTTCACCTGGCAAAAGAGTGTCTTCGAGATCGACCGGGCACCCTGCGTCTGGGACGTCAACGTGCGCTTCCCCGACGAGGTGGCCGACGCAGCCCTTTTCGCTGGTGAGCTCTTCTTCGCTCTTCTTCATGCGCTCGCGAAGCCAGTCGTTCACTTCTAAACCGGGAACGATTTCGTACGAACCATCGCCCTTGGAGCGGCACGGGAAGGAGTAAACGATGCCGTCTTGGATGCCGTACGGGTTACCGTTACTGAGCACGGCTGTGGAGAACCAGTCGCCCTCCGGCGTCGGGTTGACCAAATTTCTGATGTGATCGGCGATGGACACCGCCGTGGACGCCGCGGAAGAGCGACCCCACTTTTTGATCAGCAACCCGCCGCGGGTTTGAATCGCGGGAGTGAAGTCGTTCTCGAGCCAGTCTTGATCGGTGATGACTTCGGTGGCTTTCTTACCGTCGATCTTGGCGTTGACGAAATCCGGCACCTGCGTCGTGGAGTGGTTGCCCCAAATGACGACGTTACTCACGGTTTCGTAGAACACGCCCGCCTTGAGCGCGAGTTGACACTTTGCTCTGTTTTCGTCGAGCTTGGTCAACGCGTGGAAGTTGCGCGGATCCAAGTTGGGCGCGTGCGACAGCGCGATGAGCGCGTTCGTGTTGCAAGGGTTCCCGACGACGATGACCTTGCACGTCGGCTTCGCCACCTCGTTCAACGCCTTGCCTTGATCGACGAAAATCGCCCCATTCATCTCAAGCAAATCTCCGCGCTCCATCCCCGGTCCACGCGGCTTCGCCCCGATCAACAGCGCCCAATCCGCGCCCGCGAAGACTTTCCTGCAGTCGATGCCGATGTCGACCTCGCGCAACAACGGAAACAAGCAATCCTCCAGCTCCATCGCCACCCCCTCCAGCGCCTGTCTCGACCGCTCGCTCCCGAGCAATCTCAACACCACCGGCTGATCGTGTCCGAACACCGACCCACTCGCGATCTTAAACAACAAGTGATTCGAAATCTGCCCCGCCGCGCCGCTCACCGCCACCGTGACCGTCGGCTTCCACGTCTTCGGTCGATGCGCCTCGTCCATCGAGATGTCGTACTCCAGCCTGAACACCCCCAGAGGATCGTCCGCCTTCCTCCCCACGCCCGCGGGCGTGTTGTACCGCACGCACGCGTCCCCGCGTCGTCGCGCGTTCGGTTCGCGCGCGCGTCGTCGACCTATCGCCGCCCGCGTCGTCGTCGTCGTCGTCGTCGTCGTTCGCGCGCGCGTCGTCGTCGTCGCGCGCGCCGTCATCGTCGTCGTCATCGTCGTCATCGTCGTCGTCATCGCCGCTCGCGTCGTCGTCGTCGCGCGTCGCGCTCCGCGGTCGCGCGCGGCGTCGGACGATTCGCCGCCGATCGCGCGCGCGCGCGCGCCGTCCTAACGACTTTTGATGGGCGTTTTCGCGCGTCGTGTACGAGACGCGCGACGACGCGCGATCGGGTGTTTAGAACAATGTC
>Ga0206682_10000942_pt1 | contig 29699 bp, 15 predicted proteins | sample M240m12015metaG_FD_155444 | JGI IMG/M metagenome (GOLD analysis project Ga0206682, IMG submission 155444) | Ammonia-oxidizing marine archaeal communities from Monterey Bay, California, United States - M2 40m 12015 | ecosystem: Environmental > Aquatic > Marine > Intertidal zone | place: USA...
CTCCTAATTATATTCTACTATAAATATAGTTCTTTTTTATTTTTAATTAATTATGCCGAGAATGATGCCCCTGTCGGTAAGATGTTGAAGTCTAACACGATGAATTCAGCAGTTTTTGTTGGTTGTAGGAAAATCTGTCCAGCCAATATGTTTCTGTCAATTACATCAGGTGTGTTATTACTCTCATCCATCACCACTCTAAATGCATACAATCCTTGTCTTTGTTGTATTCCTTCTAAATAAGGATTCACAGTATTTAAGAACTTACCTCTTGTTTGAGATGTATTTTGTTCAAATACTAAGTATCTTGAAGTTGAAGCAATATATTTCTTAACTCTAATCATCAATCTTCTTACATTGATTCTATCAAGTGCAGATGCTTTATCTTGTAAAGTTTTCTGTCCAAATGCAACAATACCTTCTCCAGGGAACTGAGCGATTGGATTAATCTTTCCTTCATATAAAGTATCTCTTTCAGAATGTGTTAATCTGTTTAATACAGATACCGCACCTACGATACCACCTCTATTTAAACCAGCTGGTGCAAACCACTCAGCAGCAACCGCATCGTTTGAAGCGTAAATTCCTGGCATCAATACTGATGGTGGAATTGTTGTTAGTTTATTTGTTCTTGAATCTATTGTTTTAACCCATGGGTAGTAAGTACCTACATAGTTAGAATCAACCGATTCACCTTGTGAAATTGCATCTGCGATAGTATCTCCACCATCTGTTACATCACCAATGAAGAATGCATCTTCTCTAGCTTCTACCATATCAGTTACTTTATCAAATACATAAGAGTGTAATCTTCTTACAACACCAGGTACAGATACCAAGTTGATATCAAAATCATCTGGATTAGATACTGCGTTGATTGCTTTTACATATGCAACTGAACCTTTAGCGGTTGAAGTAGATAAATCAAATCCTTGTGAGTTTCCAGCACCCCAATCAGAATCACCATATTTAGCTGATTTGATTGTTGGTGATACTCCATCGAATCCACCTTGGAAACCTACTATAAATTGTCTTTTATTAACATCAGTTGAATTAGAACCAGTAAGTTCATATCCAAATGCTTTAGTTCCACCTTGTATAGTTACAGTACCATCAAATGCAAATACTGTGTTTCCACCTTGTGTTGCTGATGTTGGTATTGGTGATAAGTAATTGTTGTTATCTATTTTTATAACAGCTGTATCTAAATCTATACCACTATATTGTACTGATTTAGAAGATGTGTTTTCATCTGAACCAGTTGAGAAGATAGCTGATGGTACAATAGATTCACCATATCCATGAGAACCAATATCTCCAACAAAAATTGGGTTATAATATTTTTCATGTCCGAATGGTCCAGCAATGATTGGGAATGAACCTTCATCAGAACATTCTACTCTAATAAACTTAGAATTGTTTTGGTAATCACCATTCATTGTTTGTTTACCATTTGCATCAATAGTAATATTCATATCACCAATTCTTTTCTTAATGTAGTTTGGTGATGCAGGGTCTAAATTAACATTATTAAATGTTTCTAATACACTTGGTCTCTTATTAGTATCAGAGAATCCTCTTACACCAATTGAGAAAGTAGAATAATCAGTTGCATTTGATGAACCAGCCGCTTTAACATTGAATATTATAATTTTGTATTCTTTATTATAATTAGAACCATCACCGATAGTGTGGAATCTAAATAAATCATGTCTTTCACCAGAAATCAATTGAGATTTTATATATGGTGTTGATGAATGTAGAATATCTTGTGTAAATGCTTGGTCACCTAAAGTAATTAACTCAGTTGAACCACTAGCAATATCTAAATTGTTTTCTGTTGCAGAATTTTCAAAGTAGTTGTATGCATATACTGTTTTTGAACCTCTTGGGTTACTTCCAAATACATCTCCTATATCATTTCCATTTGCTGGATTAGTTGATGCGGATATTGCACTTGAACCACTTATTGTGATATTAAATTCCGTACCAACACTTCCTGTATCAGCAATTGTTAATGTTGAACCTGCATTTGATGTTCCATCTCCATTATGAGTTTGGAATATTGTTGATATTAAGTTAACCGATGAACCACTACTTATTACAGCTTGAGGTCCTAGTTCTGTATATCCACCCTGATTACCTACACGAACAATAGTTACTGTTCCTGCATCTCTCAGGTAGTTTTGTACGGTATATCCTGTATAGTATTCTCCATTAGGTGTACCGAATATTTCTTCGAATTCTGATTGTGTATTAACAACGGTTGGTACAAAAGCAGGTCCTTTATGGAAAGGTCCAATTATTGCTGCTCCAATTTGTCCAACTCCTTGTGATATGAAAGAAAGGTCATTTTCTCTCGTAAATACACCAGGTGATACAATTTTTTCTGCCATTTTTATTACTCCTTGTTATGTTTTTGTATAATAATACTCTTATATAAGTATAAATAACTTTTTCTAAAGGTTAGTTTTTAACTTCTTTAGATTTAGTTTCTTCTTTTTCTATTGGTGTAAACTCATTAGTATTTGGGTCATAGTTTCCATCTCCATACTTTTCATTTAAACCAGCAAATATTTGCTTTTCTTTTTCTACTAGTTCTTGATGTTGATTAAGTAAATCACTTTCTACTTTTTCAACTTCATCAATTCTTCTTTTCTTTTCAACCGAAAGTTGGCCTAATCTTGTAAAAATTGATGCAACTTCTTGTTTTAAGTTATCTATTTCAATAACTTCATCTTTTGTAAACTTTATTTTTTTTGCCATTTTGATATATTTAATTTAATAATCTTTAGTGTATATATAAATATACATTTTTTTTCAAAACAATATTAATTATTATAATGTTACACTAATAGATGAATTACTTCCACCAATAGTTGTCCAACCTGACCTTAATCCAGATTGTATATTTCTAACTCTTGCATAATATGTTCCAGCTGTAACTGCTCCACCTGCAAGTTGTATGTTTGATGCATTCCAATTTGTTTCATTTATAACAGGTGATGAAAAATCAGAATTATTATCTACTTGTACATCATATCCTGTAATACCACCAGAATCAGTATCAGGTGTTCCACCACTCCATGATAAGTTTGGATGTGAGTATGATACACTTGTTGGTGCAGTTGGCCCATCAAAATCTGTATGTGAATTAGTTCCTTTGTTGTGAGTTATATATCCATTAGCTATATAGGTATCTGTATTTGATACATCTAATGATACAATCTCTACATCTTCTTCAATAATTTCAATTGATGAAATAGAAACTTGTTCTACTTCACTACCATTACCTTTTATTAAAATATCTCCTTCACTTAATAAGTGAGCTCTTTTAAATCTATAATCACTTCCATCTAATACTAAGAATGGATGTTCTGATGTACATTTTACATCTCCATTATTTATATCATAATATTTACTTGCAAATGAGAAAACTACATTTTCAACTTCAACTTCTCTTTCAAATTGTCCAAGTTCACTTGTATTCCAATTCATATATTCAGCATCACCGAAATTACTTAACTCATTTAATGAATATCCTTGTAATTTCATTCCTTCTTCAGCTTCACCTATTTCTATTGATGTTCCATCTGCCAATTTAATTGGTGTATCTGATGTTAAACATAATCCTGTTGTGTTACCATCGTAAGTATCTATTGAATAAACTGTTTTATCTTTATTTACACCATATCCATCACTACTACCTATATGGTCATTATAACCATCAGCAAAATTACCTCTAATAGTATGTGTTACTGCTCCATCTAAAATTCCATCTGAGTTATCCATTGCAGATACATCAAATGTTGCAGATAATCCACTATTAGTATTTATTGCTATTTTACTTCCAGCTGGTACTGACCAAGTTACATTTCCACTATAAGAACCATTTTTTGATGCAAAGTTTGAACCTGCACCTGTTGTTCCTATTGTATATGTTTCTGTTGTTGATTCGATAGCATATGTAAATCCACTCATTGAATCAATGGAATCTACGGCGAATGTAGATAATCCTACATTATCACCTGATGATGGTGAGCCTCCTTTAATAGTACCTAGTGATACGTTTGCATCTTGTGTTACTCCATTAGCACCTGCTAAATCGTTTAATGAAAGGGTATCTCCTGAGCTTAGTGTTGGCATAATTGTTTTCTCCTATATATTATAAATATCAAGTAATCTATTTACCCATAAATCTTTATCAGAAAAGTTTTTTTTCATATATTCTTTTATATGAGTAAACCATTTTATTTTTTCATCATATGAGGTAGTTACTAACTTAGTATAAATATGTTTAAATTCTTTTTTAGATGATGCACGATATGGATATTCTAAATCTTTACACCATGATGTATGTAATATTGGTAATTTACCATAATCAACCGCTTCAAATATAGAATATCCAAAAGGTTCACTAGTAAAGCAAGAATGAGAGATTCCCCAATCCATATTATAAAATGTATTTTTAAATTTAGAATTATAATGATATATTTTAGATTTAGAGGTATCTAATTTAGTTCCTTGTTTCCAAACTATATTAAATTCTGTTGTGTTTGTAAATATATAAGATTTTAACCCATCTAAGTAATATGGATTCTTTCTTCCTTCACATCTTGCAGCGAAACCAAGTGTATTCGAATCATTTAATGGTAAATTTTGTTTAAACTCGTAAAAATTTGGTATATTTGTATTTTTAAACAATATTTCATATAATCCAACCCATATTGAATTTTCTGACCAATCATTTACCTGTTTTTCCCAACTTGAATCCAAATAAGGATGCCAACTTAACATAACATCACTTCCCATTTGAGATTTTAATATATGGTCTACTGAATTATGTAAAACATTTGAATGTATTTTATCACTATTATCTATTATCGGTTTTGTTGGTGTATAATGACCATGTAATATATTGATTCTTCGTGCTCCTTTACATAATTCTTCAAACTTTTCTATATTATCTCCATGCCAATGAGCTTCTATTGGAAAATCATAATCTCCATATTCTTTTGGTTTTGTTCTATGAATTAAAAGAATTGGTTTTACATCTAACTTAGGTGCAACTAATTCCATCCATAGATTTACCCAAGTATCAGTACCAGCGTTTACCCAAGGGCCACCACCAGTTGTATAATACACATCATACATATTTTATTTTTTTACGATTATAATTCCTGCAAAAGTTGTAGAAAAATCAACAGTTACTTGATTTACTGAATTTGTTGTTATAGAATTAGGTAATTCTTGTTTTGAAGTTGCAGTATTCCATGCTTGAACAATTGGATATTGTTCACCTAAGTTATGGTCTACATCATAAGAAGATGCTCCACTAACTGTTTCTTTGTGAGTTGTTAAATTTGTTATTTGTGCTGAACCACTAATGATTCCACTTGGAACACTTGTAAAATTACCATAATCTAAGTAATAAGTTCCATCTTCTCCATCTAATAAGTTTGCATCTGATGCAACACCTTGTACAACATGACCACCCTTTGCAACTACTATTCTACCACTTTCGGTCGATGCAAATGTTACAGTTACTTGATTAGTATTTGTTGTTACAATTGAATTTGGTATAAAATAACCATCATTTTCATCATATACAGTTACAATTACATTTTTAGTACCAAAGTTGTGAGTTACTACTTTAGAAGATACATTTGTAAACGTATCTGTTATTGTTGCAACTTGGTCTACTGATAATCCTGTTAAATCACTACCATCTCCTTGGAAAGAACCACTAAATGAACCACTTACGGTCATTCCATCTAAATTACTACCACTTATAACACTATCTGCATCTAATTTAGTTTTTACTCTTGCATCTGTATAATAAAGGTTTGTATTTTCAGATAATTGTGAAGTATTGAATCCACTAAGTGATATCTGTGAAGAACCACTAACAGTTCCAGTTGGTAAGTTTGTTACTATATTAGAAACTGTAATTACTTCTGATTCAGAACCTAATTTTCCTGCTTTCCAATAATCATTTGAAGAATCCCATAATAAAGAACCACTTGTTGTTGATGCTCCTGTTGCATCTTTTATTAAGATACCTCCTGTTGTTTGAGAACCACCATAGTTAAGTTCTAAGGTATTATCTCCAATATTAACAGTAGTTGAATCAATTGTAGTTGTAGTTCCCTCTACTGAGAGATTTCCTACTATCGTTATGTTGTTTGAAAATGTTTTGTTACCTGCTATGGTTTCATTACCTGTGAGGTTAACATATCTTGAATCTAGTGAAGTTGTGTAAAAGTGGTAAGTATCTTCTGTGGCTATTTCTTTAATGGAAGGAGTTCCATTATCTTTTTCAAAGTAAATCTTTCCATCGTATGTGTTTATTGCCAATTCACCTAACTCAAGATTAGACGTTGTTGGTTTTCTACCCTCTACCGATGTTCTTTTTAGCTTAATTAATTGTGCCATATATATGACTTACCTTATTTATATAATTATATACCCCCTAAGAAATACATCATCTTTATATAAAGATATATATGTATTTTTTAGATTATTAAAAATCGAACTATTAAGTAAATTCTCTTATTTAAGAAAGTTTACTCTTTAATTCATCAATCTGTTTTTGTTGGTCTTTAACTGCTTCGATAAGTAATCCAGTAAGTTTAGCGTAATCTACACCCTTAAATCCATTATCTCTATCAGTTACCAACTGTGGTAGAACTTTCTCAACATCTTGTGCAATTACACCAACATTTGGTAATGATTGTTGTAACTCATCTGCATTATCATTCCAATTCCAAGTAACACCTTTAAGTGATTGTACTTTTTCAATTGGATTAGAAATAAGTTCTATATTATCTTTTAATCTTTCATCCGAAGAAGCGTATGCTACAACATCTCCACCTACGTTTAATGCTCCACCTATACCTACACCACCATCTACAATTAATGCTCCTTCAGTTTTACTTGTTGATGCAGTTGCATCATCTATTCTAAGTGTTCCGAATGTTACATCATCACCACTACCTAATCCTAAATTACCAGCAGTTAGTGTTCTTGTTGAAACACTACCATTTGCATCAGTAACATGACCATCTCCGTTAGTTGTTATATTGAAATCTAAATCAGATATTACAGTTGCTCCTGTTAGAGCACCAGTATCAACAGAAATGTCATCTCCATCAAAAGTTGGGTGAGTATAATTAATTGTTCCTGCAGCATCTACACCTAAGTTAGTTCTTGCAGTTGATGCGTTTGCTAAATCAGATAAGTTACTTGATTTAGCTAATTTTGTTCCAACTGTTGTAGTTAAAGCAACTACATCACTATCTCCATTTGCAATACTTGCTGAAATTTCACCTAATGTATCTAATGTTGCTGGTGCAGTACCAATTAAAGCAGTAAGTTCTCCTTGTACATAAGCAGTTGTTGCAATTTTAGTTGAATTATCATCAGCTGAAGGAGTTGGTGCAACTGTTGTTCCAGTAAATGTAGGTGATGTGAACATCGTACTTTTACTTTCGTTTGTTACATTTCCTAATCCTAAATCTGATGCAGTTAATGTTCTTGTTGAAACACTACCATTAGCATCTGTTACTAAACCACTTGTGTTTGTTGTAATATTAATATCTAAATCTGATATTACAGTTGCTCCTGTCAATGCAGTTGTATCAATATCTATATCATCACCCGCTAAATTAGTTGGTAATACATAATTGTTTGCCGATGCAGCAATACCATCTAATTTATTTTTTAAAGTAGTTGTAAAGTTGTTATCAGTTTGAGATGCAACTACAAAATCAATGTTACCATTAGTATCATCATATCCAACACTAATTCCTGTTTCTGTTCCATCTAACATTCCACCTACGAAATCTTCAACTTGTTCTTGTGTTAGTTGTGTGTTTGTGTTTGTTGTATATGAAGGTGTACCGAATGTACCATCATGTTTTAAGAATTCTCCACTTGAACCAGCTGCTGGTACTAAATTCCCATTACCTGTTCCTATTAAAGTTCTTGTTTCAGCTGCAGTTCTATTAACTTCAGCACCTGCTTCAATACCATCTAATTTAGAATGGTCATCAGTTGTAAAGTTTTCATCTGTTTGTGATGTAACTGAGAAATCTAATGAATTTCCAGTATCATCATAAGTAACACTAATACCACTTTCGGTATTACTACTTACCATTCCACCTACTATATCTTGAACTTGTTCTGTTGATAATTGTGTGTTATTTGTTGTAATTGAACCACCTAATGAAATAGCTGAACCATCTATTGTTATACTTGAATTTGATAATTGTGAATTTCCTATACTTGTTATTTGTGAAGAACCAGATACAACACCACCAATTAATTCAGCTGAAAGTGTATCACCACTTAAAATCATATTAACTTCTGTTGTATCAGAAACTGCTAAGTTTGTATGTGAAGAAATATCAACAGTACCTGCTGTTATTTCCTGTCCACTTAATGATATATAAGTGTTACCAGCTACAGTTACATCTGTTGAATTATCTGTTCCAGCAGCATCTACTCCAAGTGCCGTTCTTGCAGCACCTGCTGAAGTTGCACCTGTACCACCACTTCCAACTGGTACTGTTCCACCAGTTATTTCTTGTCCACTTATTGATAAGTAATTTGTATTTCCTAATGTTACATCTGTTGAATTATCAGTTCCAGCAGCATCTACACCTAAGTTTGTTCTGGCAGTTCCTGCATTTGTTAAATCTGATAAGTTACTTGCTTTTGCTAATTTTGTTCCAACAGTTGTTGTTAGTGATGCTAAACCTGATTGGTCTGATGCTAATGAAGCGGATAGTTCACCTAAAGTATCTAGTGTTGAACCAGCCGTACCTACTAAATCAGTAAGTTCTTGTTGTACATAAGCAGTTGTTGCAATTTTAGTTGAATCATCATTTGAACTTGGTGTTGGTGCCGCGGTTGTTCCAGTAAATGTAGGAGAAGTAAACATTGTTGATTTACTCTCATTTGTTACATTACCCAAACCTACATCACCTTTTGTAGTTCCTTGTGCTCTTAAACTTGCATATGTTCCACTTTGTGAGAAAGCAGCAACATCACTAATCTGTGATGAATCAATAGATACTTGTGCTGAACCTGATATTACTCCACCAATTAGTTCTGCGGATAAAGTATCACCACTTAAAATCATATTAACTTCATCAGTATCACTTACTGCTAAGTTTGTATGTGAAGATATATCTACTGTTCCTGCAGTTATTTCTTGTCCACTTAATGATAAGAAATTACTACCAGCTAATGTTACATCTGTTGAATTATCAGTTCCAGCTGCATCAACTCCTATTGTAGTTCTAACTGCTCCTGCAGATGTATCATCTAATATTGTTTGTGCGAATGTTGAAGCAACTTGGTCTGAACCAGATACTACTCCATCACCTACGGTAAATGTTACTGTTTCATCTGAACCTTGGTTAAGTGTTATTGCACCACCACCATCTAATCCTGCACCTGCACTAAATGTAATTGTATTATTATTAACACCACCTAATGCTTGTACTTGAGATGAACCAGATACAACTCCACTTGGTAATATTGTTTGTACATCACCTGTGGTTACAGTACCTATTGTTACTATTGAGTTATCACCAGCATATGTTCCACCAGCAACAGTTGCCAATGTTGAATTAAATGCTTGTACATCTGAACCAATTGCAACTCCTAAGTTAGTTCTTGCAGTTGAAGCATTTGTTAAATCACTTAAGTTTTGGTCTTTTTGTAGTTTTCCACCTACTGTTGTTGTTAATGCAACTACATCACTATCCCCATTTGCAATACTTGCAGAAATTTCTAATAATGTATCAAATGCTGCAGGAGCACCACCTAATAAATCAGATACTTCTCTTTGTACATAAGCAGTTGTTGCTATTTTTGTTGAGTTATCGTTATCAGCTTGTGTTGGTGCAGTTGGATTACCAGTTAATGCTGGTGAAGCTAAATCAGCTTTGGTATCAATTTCTGTTTGTTGAGCAGTTGATACTGGTTTGTTAGCATCAGAAGTATTATCTACATTTCCTAATCCTAAATCACTTGGTGTTAAATCTCTTGTTGAAATACTACCATTTGCATCTGTTACTAATCCACTTGTATTTGTTGTTATGTTAAGGTCTAAATCTGATATTACAGTTGCTCCACTTAATGCAGTTGTATCAATATCTATATCATCACCAGCTAAGTTAGTTGGTAATGAATAATTGTTTGCCGATGCAGCAATTCCATCTAATTTAGTTTTATCTCCATCTGCAAAAGCTCCTTCTGATGGTTTAACTTGTAGTGTTGAGATTGTTACACCCTTAACACCAGCTAAATCAGTTAATTCTGAATCCATCAATGCTCCTGCTGCAGTTACATTACTTGTATCTGTTACATCTGCACTTGCCTCTATACCATCTAATTTAGAATGGTCGGCAGTTGTAAAGTTTTCATCTGTTTGTGATGGGAATGTAACAACAAAATCCATATTTCCATTAGCATCATCATAAGTTACTGCGATACCTGTCTTAGTACCACCAGTTGCAACAAGTGCTCCTGCTATATCTTGAACTGCTTCTGTTGATAATTGTGTGTTTGTAGTAGTTACTGAACCACCAAGTGAGATAACTGAACCATCTATTGTTATACTTGAGTTTGCTAATTTACTATTTGCTATTGATGCTAATGTAGATGCTCCCCCAGCTGCAATACTAATATCTCCACTTACATTTGCAAATATAGAATCTTCTATATTTGTGAAACTTACTTTCTTTTCAGTTCCTGCATCACTAATAAGGAAATTATCTGATTGTGCAATTGAAGCTCCTCCTAATGCATCAAGAATATCAATATTAAAATCACTTGCGGCTACTCCTGTTAAGTTAGAACCATCTCCAACAAATGAACCTGTAAATGAACCAGAATAATTAACAGCTGGTTGTATTCCTTGGTCAACTCCACTTGAGTTTAAGGTTATGGTTTCAAGAGTACCATTCTGTACTTGTAAGGTTATTAAGTTACCATTCTCATCCGATGGGAATTGTAATGAACCTGAAATTTTGGGATTGTGTATTATCATTTTTTTGTTTCCTTATTGTATTCTTTTTAATAAATATTAACTATTTTTTTTTAATTAAAATTCTTCTCCATCAACTGTTGATATAACTGTTGCAGCACCATTACCTGTAACATCACCTGTTAAAGTTATTTGTGCTGAACCACTAAATACTCCTCTTGCATTTATTCCATCTGTTATTTTATCACTAAGTCCTGCGATGTTGTCTGAATCAACTGAACCACTTACAATTTGTCCACCTCGTGCAACAACTACATAACCACTTTGATTACTGTCAAATGTTGCTCTTACATTATCATTATCAATTATTTGTAATGTTGATGGTATCATTTGAAAATCATTTGAATCATAAACTTGTACGATTGCATTTGGTGTATCTAAATTATGTTGTACACTCCAAGTATCAGCATTTGTAAAAGATTGTTTTACTGTTGCATTTTGTGAAACTGATATGTTTGTTAAAGCAGAACCATCACCTTGAAAAGCTGATGCTGATATAATCCCTACTACACTTAATGAACCACTTAAAGTTCCTTCATGGTCAAGTGTAACAATTTCTTTAATATTATCACCCTCACCAGCAGAACCACTTTTACGAAGAAATACTTTTCCATCATGAACGTTCATTGCCAATTCACCGATTGCTAAATCAGATGTTGATGGTTTATTACCACCAGCTAGGTTTCTTTTTAATCTAATAATTTGTGCCATTTGTTTTTATTCCTTATTGATTTTTTTCTTTTAATTCTCTGATTTCACTTGAAAGTTCTTTTATTCCCTCTATTAGTAATGATACCAATTTATCATATTTTACAGCCTTATACCCATTTTCTTTAGTAGTTACCAATTCAGGTAATACTTTTTCTATTTCTTGAGCAATTACACCATAATCTTTACCTTTATAAATATCTTGTTTTTCTTCATTCCAACTAAAACTATTACCAGAAATTGAATTTATTTTTTCTATTGGATTTTTAATCGGTTGAATATTATTTTTTAATCTTTCATCTGATGATGCGTAGGCAATAATATCATCAGTAGCTTGTATAGTACCAGTTACATGAATTCCATTATTTATATCGAATCGTGTTCCTGAATGATTCCAAGTAATCGATGCATTTGCATCACTACCTCTATCAACTTCAATACCACCACCATTTGCAGCTGATGAGTTTGCTGAACCACTTGCAACTGTAATTAGTTTATCTTCAATTGATAATTCAGAAGTTGAAATTTCTGTTGCAGAACCTAATACTGTGAAATCACCACTTATAACAACATCACCCGAAGCGTTAATATCATTGAAAGTTACATCAGAATTTGTTTTTACATTTTGGTTACTTCCTCCTAAGTATCCCCATTGTGTAGCTGATATTGTAGATGCTCCGATATTTGCAAGTTGAGTTACTTCCCCACTTGTTAAAGATACACCTTTTACTTTATCTACTGTAGCGTTACTAGCATTACCACTAATATCACCACCCATTGGTACAGAACCACTAAATACTCCTTCTGCATCTAATTTAGTTTTTACTCTTGTATCTGTATAGTAAAGATTTGATGAACCCTCTGATAAATCATCAGTATCAAATCCTGTTAATGATATTTGAGAAGAACCAGAAACTATTCCAGCTGGAATATTTGATAAACCGGTATATGATACTTGAGATGAACCACTAATAACTGTTTCAGTATCTAATTTTTTCTTTATTCCTTCGTTAAAATGTAGAGAACCAGTATCTAAGAATATACTTCTATTAGTATCAATAGTACCACCACCATCTAAACCTTTACCACTTCCAACTGATATAGATGAGTGGTCAATATGTTCGTTTGCTACAAAACCAGTCGTATCATCGTGAGATATTTGAACAGATGATGAAATTACTCCCTCTGTATCTAATTTATCTTTTACTTTACTATCAGAATATTGATTTATAGAAGAATAATTTGTAGTTGAAGTTACATCTATTTGAGATGAACCACTAACCACACCACCTTTTAAGTTTGCTGATAAAGTATCACCACTTAAAATCATATCTATATTAGAAGTATCTGATACTCCTAAATTAGTATCAGTTGAAATATCAACACTTATTAAATATGAACCTGTTTCTGATGCAAGTTGGTCTATTCTTATATCTTGAACACCTTGTTGATTATCATTAGAAGATGTATAATCATTTAAAGATGATATATTAGTTTGGTCATCATATGAACCAGTATTTGATTCTATATTATTTAATCTTGATTGAACTAAACTTATATTTGTATCATTTGATGATGTATATGAATTTAGTGAATCTAAAATACCAACAACTTGTTCTGATGAAGATACTAAACCATCTCCTAACTCATTACCATATCTTGAATCTAAATCTGAATAAAGTTGTGAAGAACCTGATACTATACCACTACCATTTGTGATAGCAGCAAGAGAAATACTTCCACCAAGTGCAACATTTTGAGAAACAATAGTTATTTCATTATTTTGTATTTGTGTACCATTTATTTGTGATGAACCACTTACTACTCCATCAGGAAAATGTGATAAAAATGAACCACTAAGTACTGCATCAGTATCTAATTTTGTTTTTACTTTACTATCAGAGTATTGGTTTATAGAACCATAGTTTGTAGTTGCAGTTACATCTATTTGTGATGAACCACTTACTAACCCACTAGTTGATGCAGGAATTCTTGCATCTACTCCAGCAGTAAAGTGTATAGAACCAGTATCAATTGCAATAACTACGTTACCTACATTACCATATGCACCACCCGATTCTGTTCCTTGTTGTGTGTGTACTATACCTGTTGCAGATGGAGATATTGTTGATGTAGAGTTTACAGCAGTTATATCACCAGCACCAGCTTCAATTAAAGCATCATTTACTGCTTTTGTTGTTGGTATTGAGTTAGGGTCATCTGCAATAGAAGCAGAAACATTAAAAAATGCAGAAGTTCCTAAAGTTCTTTTCTTTAATAATCCACTTACATCAAATAATGCATCATAATCAGTTCCACCCCCAGCTGCAACACTTGAAAGTGTTAGTGTACTAAATGTTGGTGAATCATTTGTGTTTAATCCTAAATCTACATTTGTAGAAACACTATTAATACTAGCCGTTATTGAACCTTGATGGTTTGATGCAAATGAAGAACCACTTACAACACCTTCGGTATTTAATTTATTTTTTACATCTGAATCTGTATAATGAGATAAATCTGATATTTGAGATTCAGTAATTGTTATTTGTGATGAACCTGATACTACTCCACCAATTAGTTCAGCGGATAAAGTATCTCCACTTAGTATCATGTTAACTTCTGATGTATCGGATACTGCTAAATTAGTATCATCTGATATATCAACAGTTGTTAAGTAAGAACCAGTTGATGTTTCTATATTATCTAATCTATCTTCTATTGAAGAAGTTGTAGATTCAATATTTGATATATCTGAATCATTTGATGATGTGTATGAATTTAGTGAATCTAATATTCCAATCACTTGAGATGAACCACTAATTACTGTTTCAGTATCTAATTTTGATTTTACTCTTGAATCTGTATAATAAAGATTACTACCTTCTGTTAAATTAGCCGTTGTAGCAGTTCCTAAATAAGAACCACTATGTATATTATCATTATCTAATTTTGATTTTACTCTTGTATCGGTATAGTAAAGATTACTAGCTTCAGTTACTTGGTCGGTATCAATACCTGTTAGTTCCCCACCTTCTCCTTTGAATCCTACTGATGAACTTACTTTAGCATCAAATACGAATTGAGATGTATTGTGGTCCCATTGTAATGATTTATTAGCACCATCAATTTCTAATCCTGCTCCATCTGCAGCTGCTGAATCAGCAGAACCACTTGCAACTGTAATTAATTTATCTTCTATTCTTAATTCTGTTGAAGATATTTCTGTTGAAGAACCTAAAACTGTTAAATCACCAGTAATTGTCATATTACCAGTAAATGAACCTGTGTTAAATGTTACATCTGATGTTGTTGATAAATCTTGATTGATTGTATCTAAGTTTGCTTTATTTGAATGTGAGTGAGATACATCACTTAATAAATCTAATCTACTTTCAAACGATGAAGTTGTAGAATGAATATTTGAAATGTTTATATCAATAGAAGATGTAAATGTTTCTACATTATCTAATCTTACATCTTGTAAAGCTTGTTCAGTTGTTATAGAACCAGTTTCAGTTGAAAGTTGGTCTAATCTCGTATCTTGTGCAGCTTGTTCAGTTTCAATAGAACCTGTTTCGGTTGATAATTGGTTTAATCTTACATCTTGTGCAGATTGTTCGGTTGATATAGAACCAGTTTCAGTTGAAAGTTGGTCTAATCTTACATCTTGTGCAGCCTGTTCTGTTGATATAGAACCAGTTTCAGTTGAAAGTTGGTTTAACCTCACATCTTGTGCAGATTGTTCAGTAGCAATAGAACCAGTTTCAGTTGAAAGTTGGTTTAATCTATCTTCAAATGATGAAGTTGTAGAATGAATATTAGTAATATTAATATCATTTGAAGCAGTATATGAATTTAGTGAAGTGTTTAATACTTCATCATCTAAATATGTTTTATCTATTATAGTACCTTGCCAAGTACCTGTTGCAATTGTACCAACAGTAGTAATTGAACTAGCACCTGTAAATCCTGTCTTATCGGCTGATTCTAGTACTACTTGTGATGAACCACTAAATACACCATCTCCACCTACTTGTAAAAATCCTAAATCATCTATTTGTTGTGATGAAGAAACAATACCACTACCATTTAAAGTAATATTATCAATTGATGCAGAAGTTGCATATATGTGTCTCCATTTTTTTGAGTTTGAACCTAAATCAAAGGTATCATCTGTATCAGGAATAATAGAAGAACTAAGGTCTGCGGATATTACTATATTATCAGTATCTTGGTTTCCTAAAAATAAATTACCACCTATTGTTAAATCACCTGTAGCAGTTATGTTAGTTGCTAAAATATTAGAACCAGTTATATTACCTGAAATATTTAATGAACCGCTATTTGATTCATCTAGTTTTGCTAGAATCTTATATTGAGTATTAGAACCACTACCATCACCAACTACAACAGTCTCTATGTCTTTATCATAGAATAATTCTGATTGTTGTATTGAGCCTGATGGAGTTCCTCTTCGTAGTTTTAAAGTTGCTGCCATTAATTTTTCTTCCTAATATATTACATATAAATATAGATGCACAGATTTATTGTTAAAACAAATCCATTACTTATATAAGTATATGAAAATGTAAGTTAAAAAAAAATCCCCAACCTTTCGGAAGGGGATTAATTTATTTAAGTATATTCCTATTAGAATGTACCTCCATCGAGTTCGTTACTCGCAACGAATGATGAACCATTCCATTGAATTACATCACCTGCCGTAGCAGCTGCTACTGATTCAAGAGATTTGTTTGAATCAAAGTAAACAAATGAGTTAGCAGTTGCAGCATTGATTCTCAATTCTGCAGTTCCACTTACTGTTACATTTGTACCATCATCAGTAATCAATGAATCAACTAATAATCCATTAGAATCAGCTTTAAGTACTGTGTTAGAAGTAGGAGTAGCATTTAATCTTGCTATTTCCTTTTCACTTCCAAGTGCACCAGCCATCCAATGGTCCTCAGATGCATCCCATAGTAAAGAACCACTTGTAGTTCCATCACCGGTAACATCACTAACTAAAAGTCCAGCATCACCTGCACCATCAGCGTAGTTAAGTTCAATAATTCTATCACCAATGTTTACAGTTGTAGAATCGATTGTTGTAGTTGTTCCCTCAACTGATAAGTTACCAGTTACAGTTACATTACCACTAAGTGTTGGGTTTGTTGGGATTCCAATTGTTACAGTTTGACCAGAAACAGAAGTTTCGATTTCGTTAGCTGTACCAGCGAAAGTTAAATCTTGTGTTTTTAGTGCAACTGAACCATTACCACTTGAACCACTAATATCTAATGTACTAGCAACACCAGTAAGAGCCGAACCATCTCCAATGAATGAACCAGTGAAATCAGTTGTTCCACCTACATCACCAAAGTCATCACCACTTATTCTACCACTACCGAAATCAGTTGCCTGATTTGATAAAGAAGAAACTACTTGTGCTGAACCAGATATTGTTCCACTTCCACCAGCGATTGTTTCGTAAGTAATAGTTCCACCTAAAGATGTATCAACACCTGCAATTGTAATTCCATCATTTGTAAGTGATGAATTAGCAATATTAGATATTGTGTTACTACTTGCATCAATTGTTTTGTTTGTAAGAGTTACAGTTGAAGCTGCAAATGAACTTGTATAGTTTTCTAACCTACCAGCTCTTTGTTGTAATGCAGTATCTGCAGTTTCAAGTGCACCAGTTGCAGCAGCTAATTCAGCTTGGTCTACGAAATCTCCACTTACAGAAGATGTAAATGCAGATAGTTGGTCTAATCTTGAATCTTGTCCACTATTTGTAGTATTATTAGATGCAGTATATGCATTTAAAGAAGCATTTAATACTTCATCATCTAAATTTGCTTTATCAATTGCAGTACCATTCCATACACCAGTAGCAATTGTACCAAGTGTTGTAATTGAACTAGCTCCTGTAAATCCTGTCTTATCAGCAGATTGTAATACTACCTGTGCCGAACCAGTTACTACACCAACTCCACCAAATAATACTTCATCAGTAATTGCACCACCAAGAGAAACCGAAGTTCCACTAATAGTAATTGCTGAATTTGCTAATTTATCATTTGCAATTGAACCAGCTAATTTATCGTTAGATATTGAACCAGCCAATTGTGAATTTGTAATTCCTGATACTTGTGCAGAACCAGAGAATACACCATCACCATTTGCAACTAATACTTTAGATTCTGAACCACTTGCTCCAGCAATCCATTGGTTAGTTGTACCATTCCATAATAATGAACCACTTGCAGGGCCATTTGCATCATGTACTTCTAAACCACCAAGTGCTGCTCCACTACCATTAAGAGCTAAAATGTTATCTCCTAATACAACAGTAGTTGAATCAACTGATGTAGTTGTTCCTTGTACTTCTAAATTACCAACAACTGTTAAATCGTTTCCGATTGTTACATCATCAGGTAAACTTAATGTTACTTTTACATCATTACCAACTTTAGTTACTGCAGTTGCGATTTCATTTGCAGTTCCTAAAAATTGTAAATCATCATTGATTAAATCTACGTTTTGAGTTCCGCTATCACCATCAACAGTTAAGTTAGTTGCTAATCCAGTTAATCCTGAACCATCACCAACAAATGAACCTGTTATAGTTGAAGTTCCTGCAACATCACCAATCGATGCTCCACTTATTCTACCACTACCAAAATCAGTTGCTTGGTTAGAAAGTAAAGAAACAACTTGTGCTGAACCAGTTACTACACCAACTCCACCAAATAATACTTCATCAGTAATTGCACCACCTAATGATACTGAAGTACCACTAATAGTAATTGCTGAATTAGCAAGAGATGAATTTGCAATGTTTGTAATAGTGTTATCAGGACCATTGATAGTTTTGTTAGTTAAAGTTACAGTTGAAGCTGCGAATGAACTTGTATAGTTTTCCAACCTACCAGCTCTTTGTGATAAAGCAGAATCAGAAGTTTCTAGTGCTCCTGTTGCTGCAGCTAATTCTGAATTATCTACGAAATCTCCACTAATAGAACCAGTGAATGTAGATAATTGGTCTAATCTCGTATCTTGTCCACTATTTGTAGTGTTGTTAGATGCAGTATATGCATTTAAAGATTCATTAGAAACACTTGAGTTTGCTAATTGAGATGAGCCAGATACTAATCCTGTTCCACCTGTTTCAGGAGATGCTTTAACTTCGATGTTTCCACCTTTGTTAAGGATATAAAGTTTGTTATCATCAGTATCGTAAAATGGAATACCATCAACATGAGTGTTGTAGTCTGCTCCACTTAAATTCGGTACGGTTGTTCCTTGTAATATTTTGTTTACAGGAGTAGCCGTTGAACCATCAATACCAACAAATACTAAACTATCACCATTTGCGATTGTTCCTAAACCAGATGAACCTGTTACTACTAAAAGCTCTCCTGCTCTTGTAGTTGCAGATGATAATCCCTCAAGATTACCTCTTCTGTGCTTAATAATTTGTGCCATTTTTAATTTTTTCCTTTTTTGTTAAAATGTTAATTTAAAATAATTTTTTGTTAAATAACCTTTATTGAATTTTACTTATGTAACCATTTGTTCAACGGGAATGTTCCCATAATTAAAACACTATATAGTGTTTGTTACTTTTATAAATATGATGAGAATTTTTAAACTAAAAAGTTTCTCCATCTATTTCTACTTTTTGAACTCCACTTATAAAATGAGTAGAGCCTGTACTTACGTTTATACCACTTGAATTTAAAACAATACCATCTCCTGGGTCTAATTCAAGTACAACATTTCCACTTGATGCACCTCCTGTAATACCTTCATCTGATGTGAAAACTGCAGTGATATCACCGCCTCCACCGCCTCCACCTCCTCCTTCAAGAGAAGATAAATCTATTGACATTGATGTTTGAGTAGAACCTACTAAATCTTGTCCAAAAAGAGTAAGAACAGATGTTCCAGTATCAAATGATGCACTTGTAAATGAACCACTATTGAATGAGAATTCTGCAAAAGTTACTGTATCTTCGAATGTTGAAATGAAATCTGCAGGAACAACATCTGCTTTATATAATGAACCACTATCTTGAACATATATTATTTGGTTATCTGAAAATAGGTTAGGAGAAATACCAACTAAGTCAGAGGAAGCATATACTTTAAATGCTCCTTTAACGAAATCAATATTCATTAAGGCAGTTGTTCCCGCGTTTTTCGTCGCGGTATTTAATCCTAATCTTTCCCCTATAAATGGCATATTATATTCCTTTCATTTTAAAAATTACCTATCGAACCACTACTTGGTATTACTTTAACTCTCATATTTGTTGCAGTACTATTTATTGCAGCACCTAATACGTGCCACTTATCAAACCCACCTTGTGTTCCATCAACATCAAGTGTGTGAATTACTGATGGAGATGGACCTAAAGGTGCAGATGTTCCATCAGCATAGTGAACTAAACAATATTCTCCCACAGTACTTCCTCCAAATCCATCTGTCATTGAAGTTGGTACATTTATCATACTTGAACCACTTGGTATTACAAATACTGTTTGTACCGCACTTCCCCAACTCATGTTTCCTGCAGATGCAGAAATAATTTCTGCAAAATCTGAACCACTTATCGTTGCCGCAAGTGTCATAGTTTTACCACCAGCAAGTGAATATGAACTATCACCTACCGATGTTTTAATTTTGTAATACGGTGATGCAGTATTTGCTGTATAAGCAGTTACTTCAGGTGGAGTATCACTATTTAAGGTACTCGCACCCATCACCGAGTTATACGCACTCGAATAATTACCATCCGAAGCGTAGTTCGAATAATAAATATATACTTTACCAGTATTTGCTGATTGGTCAACTGTTATTGTTTCATTTGATAGTGTTACTGATTCTGAGTAAGTATCTGTTACTACTATGTTGATTGAGTACGTTCCTGCCTCTAAAGAACCAGTTGGTTGTATCTCAAATGGTGATGTTGAACCACTTACATCAAATTTACCACCATCAGTACCCGCGAGGGTAACTGTAAATGGTGAATTACTTTCTACATCAGTTACTACCAATGTACCTGCATCTGAATCAGCAACTGCATTATCACTTTCGTAGTTTGATGATGATGTAAACGAAGCAACCGGTGATTGGTTACCAAATACATTCAAGGTAACTGAACCACTACCAACATTTCCATATTGGTCATCAAATGTTATTGTTGTACTTACTGTATCTCCACTTTGTGTTAATGAACCACTCAAATCTACTGCTAAAGTTAATCCACCAGTATCATTTATTGCAATTGCCGCATTTGATGATGTGAATGATTGTACTATTGGTGAACCAAATGATGGTGAGTAAGATACATCAACATCTCCAGCGTTTCCATTTTCAAATCCAGTCGCATCTCTTAATACCGAACCACTTAATGCAGATTCTATTGCATAAACTGCAGTATCACCACTCATTGTACCTGCATCTGCTTGTGTTATTACTAACGAACCACTTACAACTCGTGTATTAAATCCATGTTCATCTTTTAATGTTACTTCCCAAGGGTAAGTTCCACTTGGTACTGAAGTATTATTTACATTTAATCTCATATTTGGAGTTGAAACCGATGGTGTGAAATAAGTTGAGTTGTAACTTGACCAAGTTAAACCAGCATTTGGCATTGAATCACTTTCAGTATCAGATATTGTTAATTCTAATACTTCAACTGAACCAGTTGCTTGGTTTGTATTTTCAAATTGAGTTGAAAGTGAACTTGTAGTTGGTGCATTGTTTGTAGTTACATTAACTGATATAGAACCACTACCTACATTACCATGTTGGTCTGCCCAAGTTATATTAGAGGTGATTGAATCTCCACTTGTTTCACTACTTCCACTTATATTTGTTCCTACTGATAAATTACCACTTGCATTTACAGAAACAAATGCATTTGATGAAGTAAACTCTTGTACAACTTGTGAACCATAGTTAGGTGAATAAGAAACTCCTAAATCTCCTTGTGTTCCTGTTCTACCATTTGAGTTTGTTACGATATTGTTACCATTTACAGCTGATTCTATAACATAGAACGTACCATTTGTTGAAAGAGTACCTAAATCAGCCTCTGCGATTGTTATTTCTCTTTCATATTGTGATGTTTCACCAAATTGGTCAAAGATTGAAGCAGTATATGAATAAGTTCCACCATCAAAATCAGATGCCGCAGTTAACTGAACTGAAGAAGTGTTTGAATTTTGTGGTTCTATGTTAAATTTACCTGCATCTGTTCCACTTAAACTCATACTGAATGGAGTATCTGATTCTTCATCTGTAATTGTTAGTGAAACCATTAATGCACTTGATGTTGCTTGGTTTGTATTGTAAACTCCACTATTATTAGTGAACGAAGCACTTGGATGTGAGTTTCCAAATACATTTACTGTTAAACTACCACTACCAACATTACCATAGTTATCTTGGAATGTAATATCAGATGAAATTGTATCACCTGAACTTGTAAGTGAACCGCTTATATCAACTGCAAGGGTAAGATTACCACTTGAATCAATATCTATCGATGGATTTGATGAAGTAAATGATTGAACACTCGGAGTTCCATCTGAACCAGAGTATGAAACAGTTAATTGAGAGGTATTACCACCTTCAAAGCCAGTTGCATCTCTCAATGAATCATTATTTCTTGCTGATTCTATAATATGAGAGGTTGTATCTCCACCAAGTGTACCAGTATCGGTTTGATTGATTGAAATCGTGTTACCTATGTAATCTGAAACTTCACTATAAGAATCAGATACTCTTAGGTTATAAGTTATGGTCCCTGCAGATAAATTCTCATTTGCTCTAATGTATAAAGAAGATGAATTTGAGTTTGTATAATTGAGATTGAGTTTCCCCGCATCAGTACCAGATAAAGAAGCAGAATAAGGAGTATCACCTTCAGTGTCAGTTATCGAAACAAGAACCAAGTTTGTATTTGTTGTTGCTAAATTTGTATTTAGATTAGAATTTTGTAATGTGAACGATGCACTTGGGTGATGGTTGTGTACTATATCTACATTTAAGTTATCAGTCGTTATTGTACCGAAAGTATTAGTAAATGTAATTACAGAATCCAATGAATCATCACTTTGTGTTACAGAACCACTTAAATCAACTCCTAATGATAAATTACCACTGCCATTTATTACAATTGCTGGATTTGATGATGTAAATGTTCCACTTTGATTTGAATTATAATCTGCAGTACTAGAACCATAGTTTGTTGTTTTTATAGTTGTACCATTTTCTTCAGATTCTTTAATATACGGTCCTGCTGACCAGTTATCAGAAATAATTGCTGGTGTATCATCAGTAATTGGTATTGTGATGATTGCAGGGTTAGATGATTCGTTATATGAATCTTTAACTTGAACTGTATATTGATATTCGTTTATTAAATCGGAATTTAAGAAAACTCCTACTTTTCTCGTTACTACTCCACTTGAACTCATTTGGAATGGGTTCTCATGTGGGTCTGTTAATTGAGAAGTACCACCATACGAACCACTTGATACATTTACATTATCTAATTCTAACTTATATAAAGTAAAGTTAGCAAATGTTATAGTATCTCCTTCATTATCTGCTGCAGATATTGTTCCAACAGTTGTTCCATCTGATGAATTCTCATTTATAGATGATAGTGATTGATTTGAAATAGTTGGTACTAAGTTATCAGTTACATTTACAGTAATTGGTAAAACAACTATTGAATCAGAATCTTGTCCTAACTCATAGTGTTCATCTGATGCAGATATACTGAAATTATATGTTGTTTGTTCTTCATAATTTAAAGAACCAGTATTTTGTAAGATATCAACATACGTTGATGATTTTATTACTTCAAAATGATTACCATCTATTGAAGATGAGTGTATTGTTATTGAATCTCCATTTGCATCTGTAAAGAATACTCTTTTTAATAAAGTATTATCAGCTGAACTTTCATTTAAGTTTGAAGTTACCGATGTAATTACATTTCCACTAGTAGAAGTTTCTCTAAATACAGGTGTTGAGTTTGGTGTTACAAATATTGTAATATCTTTTTCAATTGATGAGTTAAATGTATCAGTTGTTTTTGCAATAAACGTATGTCCATGTGAACCACCTACTAAATCAGTATTAAATGATGCAGATGTTGGTACTGCATTTAAGGTTACAATACCATTGGATGCAACTCTAACTAAATCATCAGTATATGTTGAACCTGTGCCAAATGTTAATGCCTGTCCTTCAGGGTCTGTTGCTTCTAAAGTAAATATTGGTGAACCACTTGAACTATATTCAGATATAGTTTGATTACCACTTGTTATAGCAGGGTCTGAGTTTGGATAAAATACTGCGTTTAAGAAATCTACTACTGAACCACTTGTACCTGGATTAAACGATGATGAAAACATCGTTGGTAGTTTTTCTTGTGATACAATTCTATTTCCATCAAAATCAGTATCTCCACCACCACCAGAACCACTTAACGCATACCTTGTATCATAAGAAGATGTTAATTGTGATGAACCACTTATTGTACCAGCTGGTATTTCAGTTAAATAAGATGATGTAAACGAACTTAAACCATCTACTTCTGTTTGAATTGAAGAAGTGAATACGTTTAATGAACTTATATCAGTTTTAGAACCACTTAAAACACCTGTTCCGCCTAAAGTTCTAAGAACAGAACCAGAAACCAATCCATCAGGAAGTTCTGTTAGGTAAGATGATGTTTGAGCAGATATAGCATTTACTTCTGTTTGTATTGATGAAGTAAATGTATTTAACGAGTCAATTACAGTATGTGATGAGGATATAAATCCTAAATCAGTAATTTGTTGTGAACCACTAATAATATTAGTAGGTATATTTGTTAAATCAGTATAATCAGATACACCACTTGAACCACTTAAAGAATATCTTGTATCATAAGAAGAAGTTAATTGAGATGAACCACTAATTACACCACTTGGTAAAGTAGATGTAGTATCAAGTGAAATTACCCAATACCCATCATAGTAAACATAAAGATTACCATCGTCTGATTTCCACCATAAATCTCCTTGTGATGGAGAACTTGGTGCAGAATCTGAAACAGTTACACTTGAACTACCACCACTTGCAGAAGATGATATAATATAGTTACTACCATCTACATTTATTGTTATATTTTCACCTGCAACTAATGAACCACTAAATACACCATCAGAATCTAATTTAGATTTTATACTTGTATCTATTGATGATGTGAATGTTTCAAGAGCAGTTAACCTTTGTCTACTTGAAGTATAATGGTTTGCAAATGCAGTATCGTTTTCTGTATCAGTTGAGTTAACTAAATTAACAATTTCTACGAATTGGTCATAATCTGCATTAGCACCACTTAGTATATTATCTATTCTACCCTTTTCAGTTAATATCTGAGTATCAAATGATGCAGAATCAGTATAATAAGAAGATGTAAATGTATTTAAGTGTGTTATATTTGTTAAATCATCATATGAACCTGTATTTGATTCAATTTCACTAACTCTTTGTTCTAAAGAAGAAGTTATTGAATCTATACCACTTAATCGTGTATCGGTTGATGATGTATAATCATTTAATGAACTTATATCTGTATGAGAACCACTAAGTAATCCTTTACCACCAGTTAGAACATCATAATCTACTTGAGATGAACCACTTACTAATCCACTTGGAACATTTGTAAGTTGAGTATAATCTGTTGTACCACTACTACCACTTGGTATTGTTATTGTATTACCACTTGATATTGTAAGTTGGTCTCCACTTATAGAAAGTGTTTGAGAATCAGTTTCACTTGTTAAATACGATGATGTTGCTGCAGATAATGCATCTACTTCGGTTTGTATTGATGAAGTAAACGTATTTAAATGAGTTACATCTGTATGTGATGAAGAAATGAATCCTAAATCACTTATTTGTTGTGAACCACTAATTGTTCCTGCTGGTGTATTATCACCACTACTTGTTACAAATCCTAATTCTGCTATTTGAGATGAACCACTTATGATTCCACTTGGGAATTGTTCTGATGAACTTATGATTCCTCTTCCAATAGTTTCATAAGAACCTGTTACATTTGATAATTGAGTTATTCTTGTATCTAATGAAGAAGTTGTTTGTTCTAAGTTAGATATTTTAATATCGTTTGAAGCAGTATAAGAGTTTAATGATGTAGTTGAATCAGAAGATGATATAAATCCTAAATCTGTTATTTGTTCTGAACCACTAATTGTTCCAGCAGGTGTACTATCACCACTTTCTGATACGAAACCAAGTTCAGTTATTTGAGCAGAACTACTTATAATATCAGTTCCACCTAATATTTGAATTGAACCACTAATTAAACCACCTGGTATATTTGATAAGTTTACATTCCAATTAGCACCACTACCACTTGCATTTATACCATCTATTCTTGTATCAAATGATGATGAATCATTAAAATATGATGAAGTAAATGAGTTTAGTGATATGTTAGAACCACCACCACTACTACTACCAGTCGGTATTGTAATTGTATTACCACTTGAAATTGTAAGTTGGTCTCCACTTATAGAAAGTATTTGACTATCTGAACCTGTATTATCAGTTGCGTTTTCTAAAGTAGTTATTCTACTATCTAAAGATGTACTAAAAGAAGTAAACCCGTCTGTTTGTGTTATATCTATTTGACCTGAACCACTAACTAAAGTTGGTAAAGCTACTATTGAACTAAATGGTATGTTAACAAGTGAACTTCCATCACCAGTAAATGAACCACTAAATGAACCAGTTACACCACTTGCAGCTGCTAAGTTAACCGAACCTGCGTTTACAGCGAAATCCCCCTCGATTACCGATGCGGTTACTACTCCTTGTATCTGTTTACTTTGAATTAATGTTGCCATTCTTATCTACTCACTATCTTTCCTTTTACTGAAAAATCTTCCTTCACTATATCAGCAGGGACAAGTGTTATATTTTCTGTAAAATTAATTACTATATCTGTACCATTATCTATAACCGAATATGTATCAGCCGTTTTCTTTATTCCTTGTAAATAAATATCAACATAATCATCAATTGAATCAACTGAAACATCTTGGAATATAAATTTTTTATTAGAAAGTGTTGCCGTAAATAAAACCCCATTTAAAGAAATAGAATCAGGTACATGACTAAATATTTCCATATCTTGAAATGTTTCTAATACTAAATCCTTAAACCTCTGTCTATCATCAACAGGAGTTACTATATTTGGTTTAATTCTACTACTCATCTACTTGTATATCTCCCTCTATCTTAATATCATCATCTAATTCTAAATTATATCCAAAATTTTCTTTTTTAAATTTAATTAAAAAATCTTTTCCACTATGTTCAAATAAATAATCATCTTCAACTATAAATTGACCATTAATAAATATATCAAAACGTGCATGTTCGGGTCTAAAATCTCTTAAAAGAATATCCAAATCTTTCATTCTACCATTAGCAAGTTTCCATATCCAATATAATGGATGATTCATGTTCTCAGGAGTTAATTGATACTCATCCGGCTCATGAACTTGTTTTAATATTTTTTTTAAATCTTTTATTGCCATTATAATTCTATAAATTTACCTGTTATACCAAATTCATCTGTATTTTCTAAAATATATCCTAACTCAGTTTGAGTTGATTGTAAATCAGTAGGATATGTTCCACCTACTGAAAGTGAACCTGTTGCGAAGTTAAAATAAACTTCATCAGTACTATCTTGATATACATAATTATATTTTGCTTTTGGTATTATTACACCATTTACATAAACTCTAAACCATTCATCTTCATTAAATGTACCAATTAATTCTGGTGGTAATTTTGGAAGTTCTACTCCACTAATTTTCATCGTATCATCATCTACAAAAGAACCTTGTATAGAACCCCTAACTGCAATAAAATCAATTACATCAGAATATTCATTTACTAATTTCTTTTTTACACTTGAGTTTGTTACATTTCCACCATCTAATCCTGTTAAATCAGTTTCCAATCCCCAAACTACTTTTTTAGGTGTAATTGATTTTTTATGAGTTGATTCATTATCAAATTGTTCTGGTAAAAGATATGCATAAACTGCCATTGTAAAATTAGTTCTAACTATTCTCTGAGAACCTTCACTTACTTCGGTTGTATTATCAAATGAATCTATTTTTACTCTAAATTTAAATCCACCCTTGTCTCCCCAATACTCATCTGTTGCATATTGGAATGCTTCAACAACTTTATTCATGTGTTCTGTAAAATCAGTCCAAATGATTACTTCATATGTAATGTTTACATAATCAGGTATTACAATATCATATAATTCAACTGGTTTTTGTGTTCCAGTCATTGCTGAAAACTTATCATATCTGTGTTTTTTTGAATATCTTGATACTGAGGGGTATGAAACGTGTCTATTCATCGTATTTGATAACGCATCATCTCTATTAATAGAGTTTCTTTTAAACATTACCAATGGAATTTGTAATACTCCTTTTTTATCTCTTAAATACCCATCTTTTTGTACAGATTTCCATCTTTCAGGATTTCCATACACAACTGGTATCTTTTGTTTTTCTTGGAAGATTTCAACAGTAGGTAATACGGTATCTATCATGTGTTCGGCAATTGCCATATCCACATCATATAACTTTACACCTTTTCCTTGCTCAATACTTTGTTTTTTGTATTGAGTTCCTCGATTAACAGGTAAGTTTTTTAAAGGGTCGATTGCCATTAGTGATATATCCTTTCATCTATTTGAATTTGACTTCTTCTTACCATAAATCCAACACCAATAAGTGTATTGTTAGAATTTTGGAATGTATTTGTTTCTTTATCGTAAATTTGAGGTTGTCCACCAATTCTTTGGTTTTCTCGTATGTTATCCATTTCATAATAGATACCATCAAATAAAATAACATCTCCAATCTCAGGATAACCAACTGATAAGTTTTGTATTGCTTCTGTTGGTATTAATGTACCATTTACATCTCTAATTTTAGGAACTGAGTGTGAAGTTTCTCTCAATCGTTCTCTATTGAATCTAAATTCAACTGCTTGTTGTTTATCTGCACCGAATCCTTCGTAAACTACATTCATTGGTTCTCTATCTACTATCGCCATAATAGTAGAAGGGGCTCTCCATACTTTACCAAGAGATTCACCATATAGATTAGTTTTAGTTTCACCCACAGATACCTTGAACAAGGTTACTGCTTGTTCTACTACATAATCTACCACCTCCTCAGAGATAGTTTTTATGAAATCCAAATCCTTTGCATTGAAAAACTTTGGCATAACGTTATCCTATATAAATTGCTAGTGGAACTTTGTTTATGATTGTTTGTTGTTGGTCAACCATAGAAGCTTCGTTCTCTATTCTTTGTTTTTTACTTACTTCATTAAGATTCTCTCTTAGTTGTTCAATAAGAGCATCTTTTTCTGTTTGTGCTTCAGCTCTAAGTGATGCACCATCTAAAGAAACTTCTGAACCAGGAATTGGTACTGAAGAATATTTCTCTCTAATTGCACCTAACATTTCTTTTGCCAACGCAAGTGTATATTTTCTAACCCATTGTTTACCAACATCATTTATTCTACTATATTTAGCAAAACTATATCCAATGTTTGAATAATCTGATACTACATTTGGAATTATGATAGTGGAGTTTTCTCTTCTATCTTTTACAACTTGATATTCAAACCAAAGTTTGTAATCTGATGCAGGTTTTGGTAAAATTGTTATTTTATTGTTTACTATATTGAATGAATGTGCAGATTTTCTCATTTGGTCATTGAATTCAATCTGTTGAATCCTTAACATATCCTCATAAATTGGCATCATTATAAATT
>Ga0206682_10000943_pt1 | contig 29685 bp, 26 predicted proteins | sample M240m12015metaG_FD_155444 | JGI IMG/M metagenome (GOLD analysis project Ga0206682, IMG submission 155444) | Ammonia-oxidizing marine archaeal communities from Monterey Bay, California, United States - M2 40m 12015 | ecosystem: Environmental > Aquatic > Marine > Intertidal zone | place: USA...
TTGCTGCAAATTAAGACTCGAAACGAGTAAAGCATTACTGTTCGACTTTTGACTTTACTCAACCGTGACTGATTTCGCGAGGTTACGGGGCTTATCCACATCGGTACCCTTGGCTACCGCGACGTGGTAAGACAACAGTTGTAACGCGATAGTGAAGGCAATGGGACCCGCAAGATTACTCGCGACGGGAAGCTCTAATACATCACAACTGGGGCCCGATTGATAACCCGCCTTTTCACTGGCAAACACAAATAAGTGACCGCCACGAGCGCGAACCTCTTCAAGATTGGACCGCAATTTTTCCATGAGTAGGTCATCTGGTGCCACCGCAACAACCGGCATATCCTCGTCCACCAGCGCAAGCGGACCATGCTTAAGCTCTCCTGCAGGGTAGGCTTCGGCATGGATATAAGAAATTTCTTTTAACTTCAGCGCGCCCTCCATGGCAATGGGGTAATAAATGCCCCGACCTAGGAATAAGGCATGATGCTTATTGGTGAAGCGCCGCGCCAAGGTTTTGATCTTGTCATCGCAGGCCAACACCTGGTCAGACACCGTTGCTAACTCCTGCAGCGCAGACTCAATATCCTGCGTGGCCAGTGTGTCCGATGCATGATGGTGGGCTAACCGCGACGTCAGCATGAGCAACGCAGCGAGTTGTGTGGTGAACGCCTTGGTCGATGCCACGCCGATCTCTGCGCCCGCCTGCGTCAAATACACCAACTCGCAGGCACGAACCATGGCACTATGATCAACGTTACAGATCGCCAACCTTGCCAGCACGTTTTCAACGCCCACATGTTCCAAAGCCGCTAACGTATCCGCCGTTTCACCTGACTGCGAAATACCCACCATGAGGGTATTGGGGAGCACCACCGCATTGCGGTAGCGGTACTCTGAGGCGACCTCGACCTGGCAGGGCAGTCCCGTCAAAGATTCGATCCAATGTCGGGCGACTAGGCCAGCGTGATAACTGGTGCCACAAGCCACGATCTGCACAGCCTGAACCCGCGAGAACAGCTCCGTCGCGTTATCGCCAAACGCACGATCATCCACGCTAGCGCCCTTAATGGTGTCCTGTAGTCGCGCCGGTTGCTCAAAAATCTCCTTGCGCATGTAGTGGTCGTAGCCACCCAAGCCTTGGTTTTCAGTGCGTAATGCAAGGCGATTTTGACCTCGATCGACCGGCTGCCCCTCAACGTTAAAAATGGCATAGCCATCTGCCGTCAACTGGGCGACATCGCCCTCTTCGAGGTAAATAAAAGTATCGGTAACGGACTGCAACGCGAGGGTGTCTGACCCAGCAAAGTATTCCCCAAGACCAACACCCAACACCAGTGGACTCCCTTGGCGTGCCACTACCAGTTGATTGGGTGATTCGCGATCGATAACAGCAAGCGCATAGGCGCCTTGCAGTTTTGGCAGGACCTGCTGTACCGCCGCTAATAAATCGTGGCCACCTTTTTCGATTGCCAGCGCAATTAACTGTGCCACCACCTCAGTGTCGGTTTCTGACGCAAACTGACAGCTCTGTGCTGTTAATGAGGACCGCAAGAGTTCGTGATTTTCAATAATCCCGTTGTGCACCACCGCAATACGGTCATTAATGACATGAGGGTGGGCGTTGGCAACCGACGGGGCACCGTGGGTTGCCCAACGCGTGTGCGCAATGCCAGTGCCACCGCTCAATGGCGTCGCCAGTTGTACGGCCTCTAACGCGGCAACGCGACCTAAGGTTTTATGACTCGACAATTGACCTTCGCGATCGATGAGCGCAAACCCAGCTGAGTCGTATCCACGGTACTCGAGCCTGCGAAGTCCCTCGAGCAGAATATCGGTGCAATCTCGTCGGGCAGCGACCGCCACAATGCCGCACATTAAGCTTTATCCTTGATTTTGGCGGGACGCTGCCAGCCGTCCACGTTACTCTGCCGGCCTCGGGCGACCGCCAGCTGATCACTGGCCACATCGTCGGTGATCGTTGAGCCAGCGGCCACAAAGCCACCCGACGCGACCGATAAAGGGGCCACTAAGGTGCTGTTTGACCCGATAAACACACCCTCGCCCAGTTCGGTTCGATATTTGTTGGCCCCATCGTAATTACAGGTGATGGTGCCTGCGCCCACATTGCTCCATGCGCCCACCGTGGCATCACCCAAATAAGTAAGATGATTCGCTTTCGCACCCGTACCCAACGACACATTTTTTATTTCGACAAAATTGCCCACTTTCGCCTGCTCGCCAATCTCAGTGCCAGGGCGCAGACGAGCGTAGGGGCCAATTTCTGCTCCCGCTTTGATGGTGGCGCCATCGATATGAGTAAAGGGCCGAACCTGCACACCCGCCTCGATCGTCGCGTTTCGGATCACGCAGTGGGCGCCAATCGTTACCTCGTCCCCCAGAACCACCTGACCCTCAAACACCACATTAATGTCAATTGATACGTCGCGGCCGCAACCTAACGATCCTCGGATATCCAACCGCGCTCGATCGGCCACAAAAACGCCAGCCGCCATCAATCGCTCCGCGAGCACTTGTTGATGCTGACGCTCCAAATACTCTAGTTGTTGGGGTGTATTCACCCCCAGAGTATCCAGTGCACTGTCAGAGACCACCACTGAAACGGCGATGCCATCCGCCTTAGCAAGCGCTAAAACATCCGGTAAGTAATATTCTGATTGCGCGTTGTTGTTCTGGATCCGAGACAGCCAATCGGCAAGTGAGCTGGCTCTGCTTGCCAACACGCCAGTATTAATCTCCCGCAACTGGTGTTGGACCATCGATGCGTCTTTGTGTTCCACAACTGCCGAAAACTCACCCTGGCCATCACGAACGACGCGGCCATAACCGGACGGGTCCTCCACCACGGCTGACAGCATGGCAATACCGCCCTCAGCAGCGGCCACCACCGTCTGTAAAGTCCGGTCACTGACCAGTGGGACATCACCAAACAACACGAGCAACGTTGAATCTGGATGGCAAGCACCGATCGCTTGCTGCACTGCGTGACCAGTGCCTTTTTGCTGTGCTTGCAAGTGACACTGAACATCAGGGGCTTGAACAGCCGCTTCCACGGCATCGGCGCCACAACCAACCACGACATGAATTTGGTTAGCGCCAGCAGCGCGCGCGGCGTCCAAGGTGTAATGAATTAGCGGCCGGCCAGACAACAGGTGCAGTACTTTAGGTAACCTAGATTGCATCCGGCTACCCTGTCCGGCTGCCAAAATGATGACTTCCAGCATGAAAGATTCGCTCAAGGCTCTATGCAATCGTCATCATTACCCACCGGGCCGAGTTTGCAAGCGCGGGAGAGTCCTTCGGCAAACAAACACCAAAATAAACCCGTTTATTGGGGGGGGGTTACCCGCGGCCGGCGCGGTTCTTGAGTTTACGGAGAGCAGACAACTGCGCCGTCGCTTCCGCTAATTGCGCAGAAGCAAGACCGTAATCAATTTCTCCCTGCTGATTAGCAAGCGCTTCCTCGGCGTTTTGACGCGCCGTCTCGGCAGCGGCCTCGTCGATATCGTCAGCCCTGACAGCGGTATCAGCCAACACAGTGACCACGTCACCCTGGACTTCTAGAAAACCGCCGGAAGCATAGTAAACTTGCTCTTCACCCGTTGGCTCAACAAGACGAATGGGCCCTGGAATCAGCCGCGTTAACAAAGCAGCATGTCCATGGCATACGCCCAATTCGCCCTCTATGCCGGTGGCAACGAGGAGCTCCACCAACCCTGAGTAGATCTGAGCTTCTGCGCTCACAATATCGCACTGTAAGGTCATCGCCATAAGTCAGTCCCCGACGCGCGTCAGAGCTTAGCCGCCTTTTCGACCGCCTGCTCAATCGAGCCCACCATATAAAAAGCCTGCTCAGGAAGGTGGTCAAAATCGCCGCCTAGAATCCCTTTAAAGCCAGCAATGGTGTCTTTGAGTGAGACATAGATGCCCGGTGAGCCGGTGAAAACCTCTGCGACGTGAAACGGCTGCGACAGGAACCGTTCAATTTTTCGAGCACGGGACACCGTTGTTTTATCTTCTTCGGAAAGCTCATCCATACCCAAAATAGCAATAATGTCTTTGAGTTCTTTATAGCGCTGCAGCACTGACTGCACGCCACGCGCCACTTCATAGTGTTCCTGACCAATAATTAATGGGTCAAGTTGGCGCGATGTCGAGTCGAGTGGGTCAACCGCAGGGTAAATACCCTTTGCAGCAATATCTCGACTCAACACCACAGTGGAATCTAGGTGCGCAAAAGTCGTCGCGGGAGAGGGGTCAGTCAGATCGTCCGCCGGGACATAAACGGCTTGAATAGAGGTAATCGAACCGGTCTTAGTCGACGTAATGCGCTCCTGCAAAACGCCCATCTCCTCCGCCAAAGTGGGCTGATACCCCACCGCAGAAGGCATACGACCCAATAACGCCGACACTTCTGTTCCTGCTAAAGTGTAGCGATAAATATTGTCGACAAATAACAGCACATCGCGCCCATCATCGCGGAATTTCTCCGCCATGGTCAGACCTGTTAGGGCAACACGGAGACGGTTACCTGGGGGCTCGTTCATCTGCCCGTATACCATGGCGACCTTGGATTTATCCAACTCCTCAACATTCACAACACCAGATTCTTGCATCTCGTAATAGAAGTCGTTTCCTTCTCGAGTCCGCTCACCCACACCCGCGAACACGGACAGTCCGGAGTGCTCGGTTGCAATATTGTTGATGAGCTCCATCATATTGACCGTTTTACCCACACCGGCACCGCCAAATAGACCGACCTTGCCGCCCTTAGCGAAGGGGCATACTAAGTCGATGACTTTAATACCTGTCTCTAATAACTCATCTGACGCAGCAAGTTCGTCGTAAGCCGGTGCCGCGCGGTGGATAGCAGCACGAGCCTGCTCACCGATGGGACCTCTTTCGTCGATTGGGTTGCCCAGCACATCCATAATGCGACCCAGCGTCTCAGTGCCCACAGGAACCGAGATCGGTGCACCCGTATTTTCAACGTTCAATCCACGACTGACCCCTTCAGACGGGCCCATCGCAATAGCGCGCACAACGCCGTCACCCAGTTGCTGCTGGACCTCGAGGGTCAGCCCTTTCTCGGCGACCGTTAGTGCGTCATAGACCTGCGGTACGCTGTCACGTGGAAACTCCACGTCAATCACGGCACCAATGACTTGTACGACCTTTCCGCTGCTCATTTCCCGGTCCTCATCTTAAAAGGTATGCAGTCAACATCGCGCTGCATCGTGTTACGTTATTGGATCACGCCTCAGCCGATCGCTGCCGCGCCCCCTACTATTTCTGCCAGTTCTTGCGTAATCGCCGCTTGCCGTGCCTTGTTATAGACCAGCTGTAAATCTTCGATTAACTCGCCCGCGTTGTCCGTTGCATTTTTCATCGCGATCATTCGAGCGGCCTGTTCGCAAGCACCATTTTCGACCACGGCTTGATAAACGAGGGACTCGATATAGCGCACCATTAGTGCATCGAGAAGCTCGCGCGCATCTGGCTCGTAGAGGTAATCCCAATGATGAGACAGCGATTCGCTTTGTTCTGCCTTTAAGGGCAGCAGCTGCTCGACGGTTGGCGACTGCGTCATGGTATTCACAAACTCGTTGCCAGCAAGATACAGCGCGTCAATTCGGCCCTCTGTATAAGCATCTAACATCGATTTGACGCCACCGATCAGATCCCCCAGAGACGGTTCCTCACCCAGGTCCTTTACCGTTGCCGTGACATTGCCCCCAACGCTGGCAAAAAAACCGCCGGCTTTAGCACCAACCAAGCACAGCTCGATATCAACACCCGAATCCTGCAAGTCCTTCATGGACGCAATAGCGCTTTTAAATAAGTTGATATTGAGTCCACCGCACAATCCGCGATCCGTCGACACAATGATGTAACCCGCCCGCTTAACCTCTCGCTCCTGCATATAGGCGTGACGATACTCTGGAGTTGAGTTGGCAATATGGCCCACTACCGCACGCATCCGCTGCGCATAGGGCTTTCCAACCTCCATACGGTCCTGGGCACGACGCATCTTGCTTGCAGCCACCATTTCCATGGCGCTGGTGATCTTCTGAGTACTCTGAATACTCGTGATCTTAGTGCGTATTTCTTTGCCGGCTGCCATGCGGTCTTACCAAGTCTGAGTTGATTTAAACGTTGCTATCGCGGACTTAAAGGACGCCTCTCGGTCATCATTCCAGTCGCCATCGGCGTCAATTTGTTGCATGACCTCGGCATGTTCGGCTCGCATGTAACTCAATAACGCAGCCTCAAAATCACCAATCTTGGAGACGTCGACATCTTGCAAGTCACCCTCATTGCCGGCGTACAACAACACACCCATATCAGCGATCGATAACGGTGCGTACTGTTTCTGCTTCATCAACTCAGTAATGCGCTCACCGTGCTCAAGCTGCGCCTTGGTAGCGTCATCAAGATCAGAAGCAAACTGCGAGAACGCAGCCAACTCTCGGTACTGAGCCAGTGCGGTACGGATACCGCCAGACAGTTTTTTAACGATCTTAGTTTGCGCAGCGCCACCCACCCGAGAAACGGAAATACCGGCGTTCATTGCGGGTCGCACACCGGCATTGAACATGTCGGCTTCTAAGAAAATCTGACCGTCAGTAATAGAAATGACGTTGGTCGGAACAAATGCTGAAACGTCGCCCGCTTGCGTCTCGATCACAGGCAAAGCGGTCAACGAACCGGTTTGGCCCTTCACTTCCCCACCCGTTGCCTGCTCAACGTAGTCAGCATTGACTCGAGCGGCACGTTCTAACAAACGAGAGTGTAAATAAAAGACGTCCCCTGGATAGGCTTCACGTCCAGGTGGCCGACGCAGTAACAAAGAAATTTGCCGATACGCTACCGCCTGCTTAGAGAGGTCGTCATAGATAATCAATGCGTCCTCGCCACGATCTCGGTAATACTCACCCATCGTGCATCCCGCAAACGGCGCCAAGTACTGCATGGCCGCTGGGTCTGACGCATTAGCCGCTACCACAATGGTGTGGTCCATTGCGCCGTGCTCTTCTAGCTTTCGGACCACAGCGGCGACTGAGGACGCTTTTTGTCCAACCGCCACGTAAACACACTTAATGCCCGTGCCTTTTTGATTAATAATCGCATCAACAGCAATAGCCGTTTTACCCACCTGGCGATCACCAATAATTAACTCTCGCTGGCCTCGCCCAATTGGCACCATGGCGTCAATGGCCTTAAGGCCGATTTGCACAGGCTGATCAACAGACTGTCGGGCAATCACTCCCGGCGCAATCTTTTCAATCGCGTCGGTCAATTTTGTTTCAATAGCACCTTTACCATCAATTGGGCTACCCAACGAATCAACCACTCTCCCTTGCAGTTCAGGGCCGACGGGGACTTCTAAGATGCGGCCCGTGCAGCGACAGGTTTGACCTTCTGCCAACTGCTTATAATCGCCCAAAACCACCGCGCCCACTGAATCGCGCTCGAGGTTTAGCGCCATACCAAAGACCCCACCCTCAAACTCAATCATTTCGCCGTACTGAACTTCAGTCAGCCCATGAATGCGGATAATGCCGTCTGTCACGGAGACAATGGTGCCCTCATTAGTCGCTTGCGATACAACAGCGACCTGATCAATACGTTGTTTGATTAAATCGCTGATTTCTGAGGGGTTGAGCTGTTGCATGACCTATTCCTCTGTCATTGGGTCAGCGCGCCAGCAAGCTTATCGAGCCGGCCGCGAACAGAGCCATCGATCACTAGATCGTCGGCACGAATGATGGCCCCACCCAAAAGGGAGGGGTCGGTTTCTGATGTTAGGGTAACGCTGCGGTCTAGTTTTGATGTCATTGTCTCGCTGAGCACACGAGTCTCGTCATCGCTTAATGGATACGCTGACGTCACTACCACGGTAACAGTGCTCTCTACCGCTTGCTTAAACTGCTCGAACAAAGTGGCCACTTCAGGCAGCAAACTAAGACGCCCATTGTCTGCCATGATCATTAACAAATTAACGACGCTCGCAGGTAATGAATCCCCTACCAGTGTTGCCAAGTTTTCAGCCCGCTGCTGAGCAGTTTGGTTAGGGCTTTTTAACATGACTGACACTTTGTGGTCGCGCGTCACGGCCGCCAGTTGAGCCAAAGCGTCTTGCCATTGCGCCAGTTCACCCGCGCCACGAGCGTGCTCAAAAGCCGCCTTAGCGTAGGGTCTGGCAAGCGTAATGGGCTCTATCATTGATCAGCTATCCGACGAGAGTGTTTTGAGAATGTCAGCATGTTTGTCGGCATCGATTTCGGCACCCAGTACCTTCTCTGCGCCGGCCAACGCCAATGCACTGACCTGCGACATGAGCTGCTCTTGCGCTCTAGCCCGCTCTTGCTCAATCTCAGCCGATGCGGCCGTTTTCACCCGATCCGCCTCTGCGGTTGCGGCTTGTTTGGCCTCTTCTACCATCGCTTGCGCTCGCTTATTGGCAGCCTCGACGATGACCGCGGCCTCCTTCTTTGCTTCTGCAAGCTGATCCGCGACTTGTTGCTGGGCTAGTTCAAGGTCATGGCCTGCACGGTCTGCTGCCGCTAGGCCGTCGGCAATTTTGTTCTGACGCTCAAGCATTGCCGCCATGATAGGGGGCCACACAAAGCGCATACAGAACGCCACAAACGCCACGAAGGCAATCAGCTGTCCTATTAGGGTGAGATTAATGTTCACACAATGCTCCTGTGGTACATCGAACGCATGAGATCAGCGCGTCCGCACGTAAAATTACGCTCTCAGCCAGCGACAACAAAAATAAGGTACATGGCAATACCGACACCAATAATAGGAATCGCATCGACCAATCCAGCGCCTAAAAAGAAGGTGCCCTGTAATTTAGGGGCTAGCTCAGGCTGACGCGCTGAGCCTTCTATCAACTTGCCGCCTAAAATACCGACGCCAATTGCTGCGCCCATTCCACCCAAGCCCATCATGATGGCGGCGGCTACGTAAATCATTTCCATGGTTATCTCCTAAAGTACTTTAAGTCAGTCGAAATCAGTGGTCTTCGTGCGCCATGCTGAGGTACACGATGGTTAAAACCATAAAAATAAAGGCCTGAAGCGTAATCACCAAAATGTGGAATATCGCCCAACCCACTTGCAACAGCGCAGCGGGTAGCATCCAAAAAATGCCCACACTGAATAACGCTGCAATCAAAATGAAAATCATCTCTCCGGCATACATGTTGCCGAATAACCGGAGGCCGAGCGAAAACGGCTTGGCCAACAAACCGACCACCTCCATAAATAAATTCACCGGAATGAACAAGGGGTGGTTAAACGGGTTAAGTGTGAGCTCTTTGACGAACCCAAAGCCCTTGACCTTGATCGAGTAAAAAAGCATCAACACAAAGACACCGATCGCCATACCCATTGTGATATTCGGGTCGGTAGACGGCACGATTTTCTGGTACTCAACGCCAGCCAGCATTAATGAGTGTGGAATCAGATCAACCGGTATCAGGTCCATTAGGTTCATCATAAAAACCCATACGAATATCGTCAGGGCTAATGGTGCAACCAAAGGGTTACGGCCGTGAAACGTGTCTTTGACGGTGCCATCAACAAACTCAACCACCATTTCGACAAAATTGATCCACCCACTGGGGGTATCGGAAGAAGCCTTCACCGCAACACGGCGAAATAGCCAACAAAAAATAAGGCCTAGCCCCACCGACCAGAGCATGGAGTCCACATGGATCGCATTAAAACCCATTACCGACATCTCGTTTGGTCCGTGAGCCAACGTCCACTGCCCTCCCGCAGAGATTACGGTGCCGTCCTCCCGCTCAAACCCTTCAGGAAGCTTGCCATAGGTCAGATTCGTCAGGTGATGGACGATATATTCTGATACGGTTTGATTGTCGCCGTTTGCCGCCATTCTTGCCGTTTTACTCCTGTGCCCCTGCGAGGCGTTAAAAACTCTTATGTTCTCTTATTTATCCGGCCGTTGCTGCCACGCCAAAACGATGGGCGGTATCAGCAATGCCAAAATACTGCCTAGCAAGACCATTTCAGCCGAGCTACTCGGCCTCAGCGCAAACAACAGGGCAAAACCAACCGCCGCAGCCGTATAGCGCGCGAGCCCCACCCAAACCGCGCCGCCTGTTGAACGACGGGCTGTCAGGCTCAGTGCCACCCAACAACTAGGCACCAACACAACCAACGAGCCGAGCAGCAGGTCTAACCCGCCATCAAAACCCCTCAGCACACCAGCAAGAACAGCTACTGCGGCAATAACGGCCGCCGCGGCTCCCGTGGCATACAACAAGCGCTTCCTAGTGCCGTCAAACGGCCCAGCGGCAGCAAATCTGGCCAAAATGCTTTGTGCCCCCTTGTGGTGCGGGCCCGAGTGTAGTGGAAAGGCCTAAACCCTTCAACACGTGAGGTTATCGGATTTTCTTTAAAACACCGTCTAATTCGTCGAGCGTGGTGTAGTGAATTTCAAGCCGGCCACGACCATTTTGTTGGTGTCGAATTTTTACCTGTGCGCCAAACTGGTTACTAAGGTCCGCTTCTAAGCGACTAATATTTGGATCTGTTTGAGGCTTGGCGGGCTTGTCGGTCACCACAGAGCGCACCAACGCTTCTGTTTGACGCACCGAAAGGCCCTTTTGGTAGACTTGTCGCGCCGCTCGGACTTGGTCTCCAGCTGTCAAAGCCAATAGCACCTTAGCGTGACCAGCATCGATTTCTTGTCGCTCTAGCATACCGAGCACCTCGCCTTCGAGCTGTAACAACCGCATCAGGTTAGCTACGGCGGGACGAGACCGACCCACTGCGGTAGCGACCTGTTCCTGGTTCAGGCCAAATTCCTCTTGAAGTCGTTTCAACCCCAAGCCTTCCTCGACTGGGTTTAAATCTTCTCGTTGAATATTTTCAATCAATCCGATGGCAATAGCCGCTTCATCGGAGACCTCTTTTATGACTACCGGAACGGTGGCCAACTGAGCCAATTGCGCGGCTCGCCAACGCCGCTCGCCCGACAGGATCTCAAAACCTCCGGTCGACAGGGATCGCGCGACGATCGGCTGCAAAATCCCTTGCGCTTTTATGCTGTCCGCAAGACTCTGCAACGCATCCTGGGTAAAGTTACGGCGCGGCTGATAGGCACCTCTTTGCAATTGCTCAATGGGCAATTCAATCAACGACTTTGTGTCGCTCGAAGCCGGCCGGCCCTCTGTTACACGTGGAGTTTCAGTGTCAGCATCTGGCTTATTCAGCAAGCCGGTCCCCAACAGCGCCTCAAGGCCTCGATTAAGCTTTCGCTTTGGCGCCATTAGCTCGGGTCCTTACTATCTTGTTCTTGTCTGCGCATAAACTCACCCGCCAACGCCATGTAGGCGGTAGCGCCTCTCGATAAACGATCATAAACGATCCCCGGCACTCCATGGCTCGGCGCTTCCGCTAATCGGATATTTCTGGGGATGACGGTGCGATAAACCAAACCATCGAAGTGCTCATACAATTGCTCGGACACCTCGTTCGTTAACGCATTTCTCGGGTCATACAGGGTCCGCAAAATACCCTCAATTTTGAGGTCTGCATTCACGGTTTGCTGCACCGAATTAATCGTGTCGATCAGTGATGACAATCCCTCTAACGCAAAATATTCGCACTGCATCGTGATCAGCACGGAGTCTGCGGCTACCAAGGCATTTAACGTCAACATGTTCAGCGACGGAGGGCAATCGACAATAACGAAGTCGTAGTGCGAATCGCCAGCAGACAGCGCTTTTTTTAGTTGCTGTTCGCGAGCGTCCATCGATAATAACGCCACCTCAGCGGCGGTTAAGTCGCCATTGGCTGGAATGCAGTCTAGCGCCAATTGCGGTAGGTGTGTCACCGCTTGCTTCAACGGGATCTGATCAACCAGCAAATCGAGCACCGTAGCGTCAGCAGCCGCTTTATCGATGCCAACTGACACCGTCGCATTACCTTGCGGATCGAGATCAATTAATAACAAGCGCTTACCCATAGCCGCTAGTGCCGCTGACAGATTTACGCTCGTCGTTGTCTTTCCCACACCACCCTTTTGGTTCGCAACGGCAATTATTTTCATAGTGCCACCTCAGCGCGCGGTTTTACCGCTAGCAATTGAAATGACCAGTCACGCCCTGGCACACTGATATTTTGAGCGGTCACTTGTCGAGTGGCGTCGGGTAAAGCATCGATCTCATGCTGTGCTTGTTGCGTTTTCATTGCATACACCATGCCTTGATCGGATAACACATGATCAACCCTAACTAACGTGGTGGCCAGATCAGCAAATGCTCGTGTCACTACGGAGTCAAACCGCTTCGTCGGCAACCAGGACTCCACTCGCACTGTCTCAACCTCAACATTGGCCAACATCAGGGCTCTTTTCACTTCCAATAGAAAGCGCGATTTTTTACCATTACTATCGAGCAGCGTGTAATGCACTGCTGGATTCGCAATCGCCAAAGGAATACCGGGTAGGCCCGCTCCCGACCCGACATCAACCACTTGTTTACCGCTGATAAACGGACTGATTGCTAAGCTTTCAACGAGGTGCCGACTCAACATCTCAGACCGAGATCGAACAGCTGTCAGGTTATAGGCGTTGTTCCATTTTTCGAGCAAGTCTAAGTAAGAGAGTAACTGTGTCGTTTGATGGTCGCTCAGGTCTATACCAATATCGGCAGCAGCCGTTGACAATCGCTCCGCCTCTAAATTAACCATTCGCAGTAACCGGCAGTCTGCTTATAATTTCTCGCTTCTTTAAATAAATTAGTAAGATCGACAGTGCTGCGGGCGTCACGCCAGGAATGCGCCCTGCTCTGGCTAAATTAGTTGGTTTAATTTCTTGCAGCTTTTGTCGGATTTCATTGGACAGCCCATCAACTAACGCGAACTCCAAATCACTTGGTATGGTCATCGCTTCATGACGATGTAAGCGATCAACGTCTTGTTGCTGACGCTCGATATAACCCGCGTATTTACACTGAATGGCAATTTGATGCGCCACCACCTCAGCAACTGGCAAGGGCGCCGGAGCAATACGATTCAGCGCGTCGTAATCGAGCTCGGGCCGCTTCAGTAACTCGGCCAATGAATATTCTCGACTGAGTGGTTGGCGAGCAGGGTATCCAACTGTGCCGCTTCAGCACTACCCGCCTGAATAAAGGTCTGTTGCAGACGACGTTGTTCGGCCTGAATAGCATCACATTTATCGTTAAATTGCCGCCACTGGGTGTCTCCAATCAAATGCAGCTGCCGACCTATTGAGGTAAGACGAAGGTCGGCATTGTCCTCTCTGAGTTGGAGTCGATACTCGGCTCGAGAAGTAAACATACGATAAGGCTCTGTCGTGCCCAACGTCACCAAATCATCAATCAATACGCCCATGTACGCTTCATCGCGTCGAGGTTCCCATGCTGGCAAATCAGTGGCTTGCCGAGCGGCATTAATACCTGCGACTAAGCCCTGCGCTGCCGCCTCTTCATAGCCTGTGGTGCCATTAATTTGACCGGCAAAAAATAGTCCAGAAACCGACTTGGTTTCCAAGCTATGTTGCAAATCTCTGGGATCAAAATAGTCGTATTCGATAGCGTATCCAGGTCGAGTGATATTGACAGATTCCAACCCTTTGATTGACCGCACTAACGCCAGTTGAACGTCAAACGGCAATGATGTCGATATGCCATTAGGGTACAGCTCTGTCGAAGTCAGCCCTTCCGGTTCGATGAACAATTGATGAGAGTCTTTGTCTGCGAACCGATGAATTTTGTCTTCAATACTCGGACAATACCGCGGCCCAACGCCCTCGATGGTGCCAGAAAACAGAGGAGAGCGATCGAGCCCTGCTCGAATGATATCGTGAGTCTGCGAGTTGGTTTCGGTGATCCAACAACATCGCTGCGTTGGGTGATCCTGTCTATCGCCTTGGAGCGACATAACGGGTCGCGGCTCATCTCCCCACTGTTCTTTTAACACGCTAAAGTCAACGGTATTGGCGTCTAACCGAGGGGGGGTGCCTGTTTTTAAGCGCCCTACTCTAGGACACAGCTCTCTTAATTTGTCGGCCAAACCCAATGACGCTGCATCTCCCATCCTGCCACCACTGGATTGCGCTTCACCAACATGGAGCTTGCCGTGCAAAAAGGTACCCGCCGTTAGCACAACAGAAACGGCACGAAACGTAATGCCCGTTCGTGTTACGACGCCGGTAACGCGATCACCTGACAACAAGATATCTTCTACCGCATCTTGAAAAATGCTCAGGTTGGCAGTCTCTTGTAATGCGGTTCGCACGGCATTGCGATACAACACACGATCGGCTTGTGCTCTTGTTGCTCTCACAGCAGGACCTTTACGCCCGTTCAGCACTCTAAATTGAATGCCCGCTTGATCCGTAGCCTTGGCCATCAGTCCACCGAGCGCATCAATTTCCCTGACCAGATGACTCTTTCCAATACCACCGATCGCTGGGTTACACGACATTTGTCCCAAGGTGTCGATCGAATGAGTAATTAGCAAAGTACAAACACCAGCCCGAGCAGCAGCCAACGCCGCTTCGGTACCGGCATGTCCGCCGCCGATCACAATCACATCGTAAAGGTTTGGATGAGTGGTCATATAAGCGCACCGGCGCGTTATGGGCCGCACAGTATAGACGTGCGACAAGAGCCGATGGAATCTTGGTTTTGGTGAATCTGGTAAGAAATGTGATAAATCCTAAGGGGCATTACATAGCACTAAACACAGAATCGTGAGCAATAAAGCTTATTAATAATCATATTATTAAAGAGTAATAATCTTAATATTATAATTATTAATGCCTATCGTAATGGGTGATAACCGAAAAATACTTATGCTTAACAGGGATTTAAGTGAACTGGAAGTGTTTTGATAAGTCCTTTGTTAGCACTGTTTGAACTGTTGGTAGCCAGAGGATAAAAATAAGGCTAATCCGCAGCTTCTCACGATGCTTATTTGTCCTCAGTTTATGACGATTGTTATCCCCAAGGTTTCGAGAAAATGCTGCGCTCTTTTGAATCGGTTATCCAAAATGGGGTTTGATGTGGATAATGAGTGAGTAATCAGTGGGCAGATAGAGCGGTTGTGCAGCCGTGATGGGCCTTATTTGCCAATGCAAAAGGACGCGAAAATTTCACCGAGTAAGTCATCAGCCCCAAAGGAGCCGGTAATGGTTCCCAGCCGCTCATGAACATCCCTTAAATCCTCTGCTAAGAGTTCACCTTCGCCACAGGCGTTAAATTGAGTAATGGCCTGTTCCAGTAGCTCAGTCGTCTGTTGAAGCGCCACCACATGACGTTCGCGGGCGCTAAAAGCAGACGTCATGTCAGTATCGGTCAATCCCAAGCACCCAACGATGAGTTGTTCGAGCGCAGCAATACCCTCTCCCGTTGTTGCTGAGACGCCTACTGCGTTGCCGTGGGTCAACTCGCTATTAAAGGTGCCTGCTGGCCGTCCTGACAGATCAATTTTATTGTAAACGCAGATCGATGGGGTTTCTGATGACGTTAATACCGTAGCAGTGTTCGTGGCGGTATCATCTATCACTTCTAAAATGATGTCCGCTCTGTGTAATTCATTGTGAGCGCGATGAATGCCCTCTTTTTCAATTTCGTCGCGAGCATCGCGGATGCCTGCGGTATCGGAGATCTCAATGGCAATACCTTGAACAGTAATAGTTTGTCTAATGACATCTCGCGTTGTGCCAGGGATATTTGTCACGATGGCAATGTCATCCTTTGCGAGGCAGTTTAATAAGCTGCTTTTGCCCGCATTCGGAACACCAGTGATCACGATCTGGGCGCCTCGATTCATGAGTGCACCTTGCCGCGCAGAGACCAGTAGGCGATGTAAAGCGTGTTGCAATGCTGACAACGTATCGGCCACTTTGCCCTCTGCTAAAAAGTCGATCTCTTCTTCGGGAAAGTCTATTGCGGCTTCTATATATACGCGCAGCTGGATTAACTGCGCGGCGATGTCAGTAACCGCAGTCGAAAAGGCACCTCTCAGTGAGGCGCTGGCTTGCCGCGCTGCACGTCGCGTCGGTGCATCGATAAGATCTGCTAGGCCTTCTGCTTGAGTAAGATCCATTTTGTTGTTGAGAAATGCGCGCTCAGAAAATTCGCCGGGGCGCGCCAAGCGAGCCCCCGCATTGAGGCAAATTTCAAGCAACATATCGGCGATGACAACGCCACCATGGCCATGAAGCTCGGTCACATCTTCACCAGTAAAAGACGCGGGTCCGACAAAGTAAAGGACGATACCTTCGTCGATGGCCATGTTGTTTTGATCAAAAAAACGGGAATATATTGGGGTACGAGGTGTTAAAGGCCTCTGTGTTACGTGTTCTCCTATGGACTTTGCTGCTGGGCCAGATAAACGGATAACGCAGATACCACCGCGACCACTCGGTGTGGCAATCGCAACAATGGTATCGCTATCAAGTGCGTGACTGTCGGTCTTCAATGAGATGAGTTCCTGGCAAACCTTAAGCGGTGCCGCGATCAATGCTTCGATTGATGATGTATTGCTGGCCCATAGACAACAGGTTGTTGCAGAGCCAGTAAAGTACTAAGCCTGCGGGAAACCACAGGAAAAAGAAGGTAAAAACAATTGGCATCCACTGCATAATTTTAGCCTGCATAGGGTCGGGTGGAGCCGGGTTTAACTTCTGCATGTAGTACATGCTCGCGCCCATTAAAATAGGTAGCACGAAATAAGGATCCATCACTGACAAGTCCGTTATCCAAAGTGCGAACGGTGCTTGGCGGAGTTCGACAGACTCCATTAACACCCAGTAAAGCGCAATAAAAACAGGCATTTGCACTAAAATAGGCAAACACCCGCCTAAAGGATTAATTTTCTCTTTTTTGTATAGCTCCATCATCGCCTGTGATTGTTTTGCTTTGTCGTTGGCATACTCTTCTTTGATGGCAGCCATGCGAGGCTGCACTTTGCGCATTCTTGCCATGGACTTATAACCCGCGGCAGAGAGCTTAAAGAAGGCCAGCTTTACCAACAGCGTCAGACAAATGATGGCGACGCCCCAGTTGATAACGACAGACTGAATGGTGGTGAGCAGCCAAAACAGCGGCTGGGCAATCCACCATAGCCAACCGTAATCGACAACTAAGTCTAAGTGTGGGGCGAGATCACCCAGAACGCGTTGGTTTTTAGGCCCGACATAAAGCCGATTAATAATACGGGTTGTTTCGCTGGGGGCGATGCTAAGTGCCGGACCGGTGTAACCGACGATATTGAACCCAGCACGAGTTTGTCGCGTGCTGTAGCGGTAAGTGGCCGTATCGTCTGGTACCCATGCCGTGACGAAATAGTGTTGCAGCATGGCAACCCAGCCACCCGTAATATCCGCCTTGAAAGGCTCGTCCGCCATGTCATCAAAGTCAAATTTTGCAAATCGCTGATCCGGCTGAGTTAACGCGGCGCCCAAAAAGGGCTGCATGCCCATGCTCGAGTCATTGTTCGCCGGTGCGGGCGAGGTGTCCCGTTTGATTTGCGCAAAAGGAGTGATTTGAACGGTATTAGACGTGTTATTGGTTGCTTCGTGCAGCACGGTGATGGTGTGGCTGCCGGCCTCAAAAACAAACACTTTTCTAACGGTGACCGCGCTCGTTTTGTCGTTGAAGGTGAGCACAACCTCTAAGGGCGACAGGCCTGTTTGCTGATAATCGGTGCGCTCAGCGCGGTAAAGCGCGCGGTTAGGCCTATCAATACCATCAGGACCGACTAAGCCTGATTGAGCAACATAGGTTCGCTGTGAATTACGTTCTAGCAATACAAAGGGATCCGATGTGTCTTCGAGAGTCTTAGGAAAATCCTTAAACCCAGCGCCAACAACATCCCCGCCTTGCAGATCAATCATGACCTCAAGTACGTCGGTGTGTACGGTAACGAACCGCTGCTGCACGCCGGCATCTGTCGTGCTTAGCGGCTCAGGAGCCGATAAGCTAGCGTCCGGTGACGCCGGTAAATCAGGATCTAAGATATCAGCAGATGGCGCGACATCTTGAGGTGCTGCTTGAGAAATTGTCGCGCTTGGCGCAAAAGCGTCGACCATGGGGACTTGAGGTCTCTGCGCAGAGTCCTGCTCGGCGCTGTAGCGAGTCCATTCTCCCAGCAGCATAAAACCCAGTAGGGCGCTGGCAGCTAAAAGGGCATATCGCTGGATATCCATGGTGACGGTCTCAGTTGTGTTCGTGGGGCTGCGGTGTGCTTGGGACGGGATCATACCCACCCTCGCAGCCGGGTTGGCAACGCAGCAAACGGTGTACTGTAAGCCAGCACCCCGTCACTGCACCATGAGTTCTTAGCGCATCGATGCCGTATTGTGAGCAAGTCGGAAGAAAGCGGCAACGCCTACCGAGCCAGGGGCTGAGGGTTAGTTGGTATCCGCGAATCACCATGGCGAAGGCGTTGGCAACGTGTTGATCGATTGTTTTTAGCCAGCCCATTGACGGTCCGCCGTTGCGTTAATTTGATGCCACAACTTTGCAATGTCCAGCCATACAGCGGGGTTGTCGAGCTCGTCAGCAGGTGATCGAGCCAACACGACCAAGTCCATTGAGCGTCCCAGCGGTGTCAGCCTAAACTGTTCTCTAACGATTCGTTTAATACGATTTCTCCGCGAGGCGAGACGGATATGCTTTTTTGCCACAATGATGCCGATACGAGACGGTCCGTCGTTATTTTCTACGGCTAATAAAAGAAACGCTTTACTGCTGGCCTTGACGTTAGGACCATCAAAGACGCGGCGATAGTGGCAGGGTTGCGAGAGTCGTGCTTTAAGCGGAAAGGACGGCATGCGCTGATACTGCGCCTTGTCCGTTGGGGTCAAGCAGACAGGCTGTGTCGACCTCGAGCGCGGCGACGTGCCAACACCTTCCGGCCAGCTTTTGGTTGCCATTCTGGCGCGGAAGCCGTGACTGCGCTTGCGCTTGAGTACGCTGGGTTGAAATGTACGCTTCATGACACAAACCTTCCTAAATGGATTCTGGCTCGCGCGTTACGGTAGTAGGCGCTTTGGCAGAATCGAGCCAATTCGTTTTCGGGCGCGGAGTATAGGAGTAGCTGAGGGGCTTGGCAAGACCCAAACAGAAGCCCGCAGATATGTTAAAGCCGCTCGAGAAAAATAAATGCTCCACCGGCAACCGACCCAGTTTATCACCCGCCGCGACCTCGATGAGGCACACGTAACCTAATGATATCGCTGCCCTATTGATAATTTGGTGGCCAGCGTATGTACTGGTATCGGAGCGTGATTGGGTCGCTGTGACAATCACTAAACACAGGTTTACAAAATGATACTAACAGCTTACCCACAGGCGAATTAAAATAAGCTTGCAAACTTGTTTTTGATCCTCTAGGAGGCAATTTTTGCTTTAAGCATCTGATTTTAATAGGTAAAAAAGGTGTTGATAAAGACGGTTCCGTGTGGATAACTACCCCTCTTAACGTGCGTAGGCCGACAACGAGATTAAGACTTCGTTTGGGTCAAACGTCCTCGTTATGACGATATGGACCTGCTTAGGAGACAGCAAATTGGCCGCGCTTCAGCCTCTCACCGACCCCTGGGAACACTGTTTGAATCGTATCGGCAGCGATATTCCTCAACAGCAATTTAATACCTGGATTCGACCGCTGCAGGCGCAATGGCAGGGGTCTGGATTGATGTTGGCCGCGCCCAATCGGTTTATCAGGGATTTTGTCACTGAAAAATATGTGCCGATGATCGCCACCTACCTGCTTGATATCGTTGCGCCGGCCTCTGCGCAGGTTTCCGTGACCGTGGTTGGCGGTGCGGCACCGACGCCCCCTCAACCTGTCAGGCCAGTGCAAGATGCGCCGGCCGTGGCGCTAACTGGGGCGTTGACAGGGGCACCAACGCCCCCAGTGGTTAACAAGCCGAGCCCGGCGGCCTCCCTATCGCCCTCTAATTTAGTCGCGGGTTATACCTTTGAGCGTTTTGTAGAGGGAAAAAGCAATCAGCTAGCACTGGCAGCGGCACAGCAGGTTTCTGAACACCCAGGTGACTCTTATAACCCGTTGTTTTTGTATGGCGGCGTCGGGCTCGGAAAGACCCACTTAATGCACGCGGTTGGCAACGCGATGCGGCGTCGGAATCCGGACGCGAAAATTGTGTATTTGCATTCTGAGCGGTTTGTTGCGGACATGGTTAAAGCACTGCAGTTAAATGCGATCAACGACTTCAAGCGGTTTTATCGTTCGGTTGATGCGCTGCTAATTGACGATATCCAGTTTTTCGCAAACAAAGACCGTTCTCAGGAGGAGTTTTTTCATACCTTTAACGCCTTGCTCGAGGGCGGGCAGCAAATGATTCTGACCTGCGATAGGTATCCGAGAGAAATTGACGGTGTTGAAGAGCGTTTGAAGTCGCGCTTTGGGTGGGGGCTGACGGTGGCGGTAGAGCCGCCTGATTTAGAGACGCGGGTAGCGATTTTAATGAAGAAGGCAGAGCAAAGCCATATCACGCTTTCGCCCGATGCAGCTTTTTTCATTGCCCAGCGAATACGCTCGAATGTTCGTGAGTTGGAGGGCGCCTTAAAACGCGTTATCGCCAGTGCAAACTTCACAGGTAGGCCGTTTGACATTGACCTGATAAAGGAAAGTTTAAAGGACCTGCTGGCGTTGCAGGACAAGCAGATTTCGTTGGATAACATTAAGAAAAAGGTGGCTGAATACTACAAAATCAAGGTGGCGGATCTGTTGTCGAAGCGTCGTAATAGGTCCGTTGCCAGGCCGCGGCAAGTTGCGATGGCATTGTCAAAAGAACTGACGCGTCACAGCTTGCCGGAGATTGGGGATGCCTTCGGTGGACGTGACCACACAACGGTTTTACATGCATGTCGTAAAATCAAAGAGCTACGAGATGACAGCCCCGACATCAGTGAAGACTATCAAAATTTGTTGCGGTCTTTAACAACCTGACGTGAGTCGGGCGTCTGATCTGTTATTGTGTTCAACAGTGCCCATTACACCTTATGAGTTCAATGCCATGAAATTTTCAATCGCCCGCGACGCCTTGATTAAACCATTGAATTTGGTTGCAGGGGTGGTCGAGAGACGACAGACCTTACCCATCCTTTCGAATGTCTTGTTGGTGCTAGACGGCACAACGTTATCTTTGACAGGCACTGATCTGGAGGTTGAGTTGGTGGGGCGGGTAGAGCTTGATGCGCCCGGTGTTGATGGTGAAGTCACGGTGCCCGCTAGAAAGTTCGTCGATATTTGCAAATCATTGCCAGAGGGTTCTAATATAGAACTATCGGTAGAGGCGGGTAAGGCCACCGTGAAAGCGGGCCGGAGTCGTTTCACATTGTCTACATTGCCGGCAGCCGACTTTCCTGCTGTAGAGGGCGGAGCTGGCACCATCAGTTTGGCGTTAAGCCAGTCGTTGATGAAGCGTCTGATTGACGGCACCGCGTTTGCGATGGCGCAGCAAGATGTTCGATATTATTTGAATGGCTTATATCTAGAGGTGTTGGGTGGTCGGCTCCGTATGGTCGCCACTGATGGCCATCGCCTGGCGTTGGCAACGGCGCCAGAGCGGGTGGATGTTGCGGATGCTGGCGTCATTATTCCCCGCAAGGGTGTGTTAGAGCTGTCCCGTTTGTTGGATGGCGTCGCACCACTGCAGTTGTCCGTCGGTAGCAACCATATCCGTGCATCAAATGAGCAATTTACCTTCACTTCGAAGCTAGTTGACGGCAAGTTCCCGGATTATGAGCGCGTGATCCCGAAATCTCCCGACAAGTCGGTGGTGGGTGATAGAGCGGAGCTGAAGCAGGCATTTACCCGAACCGCGATTTTATCGAACGAAAAGTATCGAGGTGTGAGATTAAAGCTGTCTGACAACACATTAGACATTACCGCCAACAACCCAGAGCAAGAGCAAGCGGAAGAGGTGGTGGCGGTAAAATATGCAGGGGCAGAGTTGGAGATTGGTTTCAATGTCAGTTATCTGCTCGATGTGTTGTCGGTGCTGAGCCAGCCCAATGTTCGTTTATCCTTGTCTGACGAGGCCAGCTCGGCGTTATTGGAGCATGCCGAAGCGCCGACTGAGCAAGAGCCTGAAATGCTGTATGTCGTGATGCCAATGCGTCTCTAGTCGAGGCCGATAACCGTTCATGCTGGAGAGCGTCGAGGTTCAGGGTGTTCGAAACCTCTCAGGTGTTAATGTGCCGCTCTCATCAGGTGCGACGGCGTTGTTTGGCGCCAATGGCTCCGGTAAAACCAGTTTTCTTGAAGCCATCTATCTATTGGGTGTGGGGCGCTCCTTCAGAACGCACCAGTCTAGGCCTATGATCCAGCATGGCGCGGAGTATTGTCGCGTTGTGGGGCGTCTTAGGGAGCAGGGGCGGAGCCTGACAATGGGTATTGAGAAGTATCGCGATGGGGGCGCCAAGGCAAGACTCCAGGGAGAGCCGGTGTCTTCGTTATCAGATTTAGCGCAGCAACTACCATTAATACTGGTTGAGACCGATGGCTTGGGGTTGTTGACGGGCCCCCCGGAAGGCCGGCGCCGCTTATTAGACGGTACACTGTTCCACGTGGAACAGGGATTTTTGGGTGCTTGGCGCCGTTATGCACAAGCGATTCGCCAGCGTAATGCAGGGCTTCGCCGTGGTATACTCGACGGTGATAGCGCTTGGCGCGAAGAGTTGGCGCGAACGGGCGAGCAGTTGACTGCGGCGAGGGCTGCGATCGCGAGACAGTTAGGCGAAAAGCTTCGCGAAATCGCACCGCAATTGTCTGATGACTTGAAGGGCGTTGAGCTGGCTTTTAGACCCGGTTGGGATCGACGCGAGACGTTGGCTGCGGCGCTGGATAAAAGCTCAGAAACAGACAAGGTTCAGGGGTTTACGCGGGTGGGCCCGCACAGGGCGGACATCAAACTGACCCGGGATGGGGTATTGGTGTCCGAAGTGCTTTCGCGAGGGCAAATGAAGTTGATGTTTGTGGCGATAAAGCTAGCTCAGGGCAAGTTAATCGAGGCTCTGTCGCACCGGGCGCCGCTTTATTTGATTGACGATTTGCCAGCGGAACTTGATCGATCGCATCGTGCGGCGGTATGCACTGAGCTGGGTACCGAGCGGCAGGTGGTGTTAACCGCTGTCGACCGAGAATCGTTGGAGGCGGCATGGGGAGGGTATCCTCTTGAATTGTTCCACGTGGAACAAGGCGTGATCTCCCCATGTTGATTTGATGTTTAACGCGCCGAGTAGTCGGCTGCAAAATGAAGACAGTATTAACGAGACAGGTCCTATATGGCAGATGACAACGTAACACAAGGCGCTGGCACCCAAGACTACGACTCATCCAGCATTAAGGTGCTCAAAGGTTTGGACGCGGTTCGCAAGCGGCCGGGGATGTATATCGGTGATACCGATGATGGGACCGGTTTACACCATATGGTCTTCGAGTTAGTGGATAACAGCATTGATGAGGCGTTGGCGGGGCACTGCAGTCAAATCGATATCGTGATTCATCCCGACGAATCGGTGACCGTGTCTGATAACGGGCGAGGTATTCCCACTGAGCAGCATGAGGAGGGTGTGTCCGCGGCAGAGGTCATCATGACGGTGCTTCATGCGGGCGGCAAGTTTGACGACAACACCTATAAAGTATCGGGCGGCTTGCACGGTGTAGGGGTTTCAGTGGTGAACGCGCTGTCATCAACTTTGCAGTTAACCATTCGACGGAAAGGTCAATTGTTTGAGCAGATTTATACCCACGGGGTGCCGGATGCACCACTGCAAGTGGTGGGGGAGACCGCCGATACAGGCACCTCTGTTCGCTTCACACCCTCGCCAGAAACCTTCAATAACATCGCGTTTCATTATGACGTGCTGGGTAAGCGCCTACGAGAACTGGCGTTTCTCAACAGTGGCGTTAGGATTTTACTGAAAGATGAGCGATCAGGCGAAGAAGAACTGTTCGCTTATGAGGGCGGGCTAAAAGCGTTTGTTGAGTTTCTCAATCAAAATAAAACCGCGGTGGCTAAGGTGTGTCATTTTCAAGCAGAGGCCGATGATGGCGTTGAAGTGGAGGTGGCGCTGCAATGGAACGACGGCTTTCAAGAAGGTCTGTACTGTTATACCAATAACATTCCACAGCGCGATGGCGGCACGCACCTCGCGGGATTCCGCGCTGCGTTAACGCGATGCCTCAATAATTACATTGAAAAAGAAGGACTTGGAAAGAAAGACAAGGTTTCTACAACCGGCGATGATGCGCGTGAAGGGTTGACTGCGATCGTGTCGGTCAAGGTGCCTGACCCCAAATTTTCTTCTCAAACAAAAGATAAATTGGTGTCGAGTGAGGTGAAAAGCGCGGTTGAGCAGGCGATGGGCCAGTTTTTCAACGATTACCTTCTCGAGAATCCCAGTGACGCCAAGATTGTGGTCGGAAAGATGATAGACGCAGCGAGGGCGCGGGAAGCGGCACGGAAGGCGCGCGAGATGACTCGCCGCAAGGGCGCGCTAGATATTGCTGGGTTGCCGGGGAAGTTAGCGGACTGTCAGGAGCGAGATCCGGCGTTGAGCGAAATTTACCTGGTAGAGGGCGACTCAGCAGGCGGATCTGCTAAGCAAGGTCGAAACCGCCGCTCTCAGGCGATACTGCCTTTGAAGGGAAAGATCCTGAATGTGGAGCGGGCTCGTTTCGATAAAATGCTGGGACACCAAGAAATTGGTAATTTAGTGACGGCGCTTGGGTGTAGCGTGGGCAAGGATGAGTTTGATCCGGATAAGCTTCGTTATCACAGCATTATCATTATGACGGATGCCGATGTGGACGGCTCGCACATCAGGACACTGCTGCTTACTTTTTTCTTTCGACAGATGCGAGAGTTGATCGAGCGTGGCCATATTTTTATCGCCCAACCGCCCTTGTATAAGTTGACGCGCGGTAAGCAAAGCCGTTACCTCAAAGATGAGCAAGCACTGGACACCTATCTGACGCAATCTGCGCTGGAAGACGCGGCGATATTTCAAAACGCAGAGGCGCCGCCGCTATCGGGGACGTCGTTGGCTGATTTGGTCGAGGCTTATCAGCGGGTTGCCACTGATATTGAGCGGTTGTCACGAGTCTATCCTCGAGATGTGTTATGGCCGTTAATGTCGGTTGATTCCTTGTCAGTTGACGCATTAGCGGATGAGGGAGCCGTGCAGAACTTCGCGGAAAGATTAAGTGAGCGCTTACTAACCATGAAGGATAAGACGGTGTCATTTGAGGTCTTTGTGCGTCAGGATCCCGAGAGAAGCCTTTTTTATCCTGTGGTGCGGCGCACAGCGCATAGTGTTGCAACCGACACGATCCTTGGACGTGGCTTTCTCAGCTCACCCGAATATCTCGCGCTGCGAGCGCTGGGTGATCAGCTCAATAATCTGATTGATGAGGATGGTTACTTCCAGCGGGGGGACAAGCGCTGTGAGACACAGGACTTTGCAACGGGCCTCGATTGGCTGTTGGCTGATGCGCGCAAAGGATTCTCTATTCAGCGGTATAAGGGTCTAGGCGAAATGAATCCTGGCCAGCTTTGGGAAACCACTATGGATCCGGAGGCACGTCGTATGCTTCAGGTGACCATCGAAGATGCCATTTTAGCGGACCAAATGTTTTCAACATTGATGGGCGATGATGTGGAGCCTCGGCGCGAATTTATTGAGCAGAATGCCTTAGCGGTGGCGAATCTCGATGTTTAATCGGTGAGAAGGCGCTTAGTCTTCCTCGCCGTCTGGTGGTGAGAGCGCTGACTCGGGCAGTTCTACCCGTTCAACCTCGGGGTCGATCGGGGCAAGCGCGCTCGGAAAATCCCGGTTGGCGCGTTGCGATAAGGATTGAAATCGGGAGACTTTACCGACTAAACCTTGCTTGCCTTGGACCGCTTTTAAGGCGTCATTGTATTTGTTAGCCGTTGTGGAAATAGAGGCGCCCAGCGCAAAAAGCCGCTCGCCCAGTAAACACACCGTATTGTAAATATCACCTGCCCGGGAGCTGATTTCTTGTGCCTCTCGGTTGCCGTGTTCAATCATCCACAAATTAGCGACCGTGCGCAGGATCGGCATGAGTGTCGTATGTGATACCAGCACCACATTCTTCTGATAGCCGTAGTTAAATAACTCTCTTTGACTGCGCATGACTTCGATGTACGCGGGCTCCACGGGCATAAACATCAGCACAAAGTCCGGGCTCTCGACACCGGGGAGGTTGGCGTAGTCTTTTGCGGAGAGGGAGTCGATATGCTGTTTGACTGCTTTTGCATGGGCGTCGAGGGATAAGGTGCGTTCAGCATCAGTCGCCGCGGCGACGGCGCGCTCATAATCAACGAGAGAAACCTTACTGTCGACGATGAGGTTTTTGCCTTCGGGGAGTCGTATGATGAAATCGGGTAGGTACTTATCGCCGCGTTCATCTCGAAATGCCACTTGCGCATCAAAGTGTTCACCGCGCCGAAGCCCCGCAAGCTCCAGTGTTTTTTCGAGCTGCGCCTCGCCCCAGTTCCCGACTAGCTTTTTGTCACCTTTGAGTGCGCGAGTGAGATTATTGGCTTCCCCCGACATCGATAGCCCGACTGATTCTAGGTGTTTGACTTGTTCAGACAGCGACGCGCTGTTGCGAACCATATCGGTGTGAACCTGATTGACGCGCGTTTGGAATTGATCAATTTTTTCGCCTAACGGCTTGAGTAGGCTATCGAGACTTTTTTGGTTAGTGGTCTCAAGCGTTTTTCCCGAGGCCGACAGGAGTTTTTGGCCGATGTTTTCTAGCTCTGCTTTGAGTGCAGTGCGAGAGGACTCTGCCCATTTAATTTGATTTTGATGGTTGGCTTCGCGTTCGGTGAGGGTGGCCGTTTGCGCGCTGAGGTCTGCCTGCAGCGTCGCCAGTGTTTGTTGTAACAGCGACAACTCCGCTTGAAGTTGAGCATTTCGTTCGTGAGCCACCGCGGTCTCAGTGGCCTGTGCGGTCAGCATCTGTTGGGCCGCGGTTAAGTCTGCTCGTCTTTTTTGCAGCGCCATAAGGCACAGTGCCAAGCCAACACTGACCGCGGTGGCTAGGCCGGCCCAAAACAACGCGTCAGCGCTCATTCTGAGCCCGAGGACAACAGTGCTAAATCAGCCAGCTGTGTGAATGAAGATCGCAAGGTGCCCAGCAGCCGTAACCGGTTAACTCGCTCGGCGGGGTTCTCGGCGTTCACCATGACTGACTCGAAAAAGTCGTCTACCGGTGCCCGCAACGTTGCCAATTGCTCTAGGGCGGCGCGATAGTCTCGCTCGGCAATCAGCGGTGTCAGCGCCTGTCCTGCCTGAGTGACCGCGTTGAGGAGCGCGTGCTCAGCCGGCTCCTGAAAGAGTGATGAATCGGGTGGCGCGATATCTTGCTCGTCGGATTTAGCAAGAATATTCGCCACGCGCTTGTTGGCGGCCGCCAGCTGTTGGGCTGTGTCGGTTTCGGCAAATGCGGCCAGTGCTTTGATCCGCAGATCGATATCGTGAAGCTGCCGCGTTTCTACCGCCAGTACGGCGCGCACCACGTCTACGTGAATAGATTGGCTTTCGTACCAGTTATCGAGCCGCTCTAGGAGGTATTGTAAGACCTGATCAGCAGTATCGGGTGCCAACGCTGCCTTGTGGTGAGCGCAGGCACTTTCTAGCAAGTTATCGAGTGCTATCGGATGATCACACTCAATCAGCATCCTGATAATCGCCAATGCTGCGCGCCGCAGTCCGAAGGGGTCTTTAGAGCCTGTCGGTGGCTGACCGATACCAAAAATACCCACTAAGGTATCAAGGCGATCGGCTAAGGCCACTGCCGTTGCTTCGGGAGTGGCGGGTAGGGCGTCGCCAGCAAACCTGGGGTAGTAATGCGCTTCTATCGCGTTGGCGACACGATCAGGTTCGCCGTCGTGCCGAGCGTAATGGGCGCCCGCGATACCTTGTAGTTCAGGAAACTCCAGCACCATCTCTGACACCAGGTCGCATTTGGCGAGCGCTGCTGCCCGTGCGGTGATACCGGGGTCGGCGTTTGTGGCGTTAGCCAATGCTGCCGCTAACGTTTCCATGCGATGCGTCTTGTCTAGCAGGCTTCCCAGTTCGCGCTGAAAGATGACACTGCTTAACCGCTCTTGCCTTGATGACAAGGTCGATTGTTTATCATTGGCAAAGAAAAAAGCAGCATCGCTGAGTCTGGGTCGGATCACGCGCTCATTGCCCGCGATGACCTCTGAGGGTTGTTGACTCTCGATATTGGCGACGGTGATAAACGCAGGTAGTAATGCGCCAGTCTTTTGATCCGTGATGTGAAAATATTTTTGGTGTGTTTTCATCGCGGAAATCAATGCTTGAGCAGGCACATCAAGGAAGCTTTTATCAAAGCTGCCGCGGAGTGCGACAGGCCACTCAACCAGACCGGTGACCTCATTGAGCAATTCCTTCGATAAGGCGACTTGCTCTCCCGTGCCCTGAAGCTGAGATACCTGTTCAGCGACTCGCGCACGGCGCTCGTCTACATCTACTATCACTTTTGCTTGGTGCAGTGCGGCTTTATAGTCATTCGGTTCGGCAATACTGACAGCATGGTTAGCGTGAAAACGGTGGCCCCTGCTCTCCCGACCGCTGTGTCGTCCAAATAACTCGAGCGGAAGGGTGGTTTTCCCCAGTAATAGCACTAGCCATTGCACAGGCCTTAAAAAATCATACCGGGTGCGTCCCCATCGCATCCGCTTTGAGACAGGTAGTGCGTTGACAGCGGCGCTGACAATCTCTGGAATCACTGACGCCGCTTCGACGCCAATTTGAGCAATGTTGGCGACAATCCGTTCAACACCTTGCTCCTCCTTTATCAACAAGGCATCTAGGGTGATGCCTTGTTTTCGGGCGAATCCTTCAGCCGCTTTGGTCCAATCTCCTTCTTCGTTGCGAGCGGCAGAGACAGGTGGGCCAACCACCGTCCGCTCGATGTCAGGGCCTTTGAGGGTGACATCACTGATCAATACCGCCAGTCGGCGCGGAGTGGAAAAACAACGAGCATCAGTAAAAGGCAAACCTTGCTCTGTTAAGCCGTTCGCTATGCCCGCTGACAGTGCGGTCACGAGTTGCTCAATGTCTCCGGCGGGCAGTTCTTCTGTTCCCAACTCAAAAAGCAGATCAGCTGTGCTCATGCGGCAGACTCCTTCACAGCGTCGAGTTGTGCCAATGCTGCGGCGGCGAGATCAGGATCTGCCTGAGGAAAACCGAGAGCGGCTCTCGCCGCAACATAGGCCTGTGATGCCGCCCGCGCCAGCGTGCGGACTCGCAGGATATAGCGTTGTCGTTCGGTCACGCCGATAGCATGTCGCGCGTCCAGCAAATTGAAGGTATGTGAGGCTTTCATCACCTGCTCATAGGCGGGTAGGGGCAGTTGCTTGTTGGCTAGACGGATTGCTTCTTGTTCATAAAAAGCGAACTGAGTAAATAAGTTATCAACATCGGCTTCTACAAAATTAAATACCGACATTTCCACCTCGTTTTGGTGATACACATCACCATAGGTGACGGGCCCTGCAGGAGTCTCTGCCCAGACCAAGTCATAGACTGATTCAACCCCTTGCAGATACATG
>Ga0206682_10000945_pt1 | contig 29648 bp, 21 predicted proteins | sample M240m12015metaG_FD_155444 | JGI IMG/M metagenome (GOLD analysis project Ga0206682, IMG submission 155444) | Ammonia-oxidizing marine archaeal communities from Monterey Bay, California, United States - M2 40m 12015 | ecosystem: Environmental > Aquatic > Marine > Intertidal zone | place: USA...
TAGGTACGCTTATTGGTTTGGTTCTTATGTTAGCTGGTTTTGGAGGAGAAGGTGGGGCTGATAATCTAGGTGGAGGTATGGCTGCTGCGCTTATCACAACGCTTTATGGAGCTGTTTTTGCTAATTTGTTTTTTCTTCCTATGGCTCAAAAAATGGGTAATAAGACAACTCAAACATCAATGTCAGCAAATTTGCTTGTTGAAGCAGCTAGATTAATTCATCAGAAAAAGCACCCTATAATTGTTAGAGAAAAATTAAATTCATATATACCTCCATCCGAGTGGAAGCGAGAATAATATAAATGGGCATGACACCAGGTGAAAAGAAAGCTTATAATAAAGGTTTTGAATCAGGAGCTGACTCAGTAGAAGAAGGATTGCCGGGCTGGTTTGGAACTTTTGCTGATATGATGACGCTTCTTTTTGCCTTCTTTGTTTTGCTTGCGGCTATATCAACGATGGATCCTGTTAAACTTCAAGAAATGGCTAATTCAGAGGGAAAATCTCTTGGAAGTGAGATTGAAGCGAGTGGTAAAGCTGAAGAGTCTGGTGAATTTGAGCCCATTAAAAACCTTGCTGCAATGAAGAAAGAAATGGAAGAAGCAATTGAAGAAATGAAGAAAGAGAGTCCCTCTGGTGACCCCCCAATTGATATCCAAACTAGCTCTAAGGGCCTAATTGTAAATATTAAAGGTGACTTTGCATTTCCCTCTGGTAAAGCTGATATGAAACCTGAACTTGGAAAGTTATTAGATACTGAAATAATACCTAGAATTAAAGCAAGCCCCTTTCAAGTGGAAGTTGCTGGACATTCAGACAGTGATGCAATGCCTAAAAAATGGCAAAAATTTTATAAAAGTAATTGGGAATTATCTGCTGCAAGGGGCGCTTCTGTGGTTCGCTATATGATAGAAAATGGTGTTCCTGCGCCTAGAATGCTTGCTGCTGGATATGGTGATTGGTACCCTAAAGGAATAGATAGTATAAAAAGTATCAATCCTATGTATAATCCTTTAACCCTAACTTGGGGTGATAAGGGACAGCCATTAGACACTAAAGGAAACCCGATGGTCACGGTTTTGTCTTTAAATAGAACAAAAAAACAGAAATCATCAAACAGGAGAATTCAAATTACTTTTATTTCACCACCTCATCACAAAAAATTAACAGAAGAATAACCGAAATATTGGAAAAATTTTATAATGCGGAATATAAAAACACATACCAAGGAGTTTCACATGAAAAAGGGTAAATCATATATAATGCCCATAGTAGGTTTGTTTTTAACAACTCTCCTTCTAGCGCAAGGAAGCGGATACCTTTCTCAAAAATTAATGGTTGAAAATAATGTTCGAGACAGAGTTAAAGATGCTTTGTCAAAGGTTATTGACTCACATAAATATGTCATAAATGTGGATGTGGAACTTGAGATTTTAGACGAAGTTAATGAGCAAATAACAGTTTTTGCTCCAAGAGAATCTCAGAATACAGCAGTTGTTAAGAACCCTGCTGAAGAAACAGCTTCAGCATTAGTAAGAATCCAAGAAAAAATGATGCAAGAAACAGCTTCAGCTGAGAAAGAAAGCTATTCAATTGGACTCCCTATACCTGGTTTTGAAGTCGACATGACAAGGTCAAATAAAGACTCAAGACCTCTAACTAAAACTTCACCTATTTCACCTAAAACTATGAAAGCGATGGATGAAGTTAGCATTAGCAATGAACCAAAAAAGGAGGTTGTTGATAAAATCCTTTCTAGAAAAAGACCATCCAGAGCTGAAATAAAGAGAATGGATTTATCATTAATTTTACAGGAAGGCGCGGCACCAGAATTAATAGAAAATATACGTCAACTCACAATGACGGCATCAAAGTTTGATAGAGATCGTGGAGACAAGCTCACCATTATGACAGCGAGCTTCAAAGAACGTCGTGACCAAAGATCAGCAGAGCAAATTATGTTGAAAAACATTGCTGAAAAGATAGATTTATTAGAGAAAAAAAGAGTTGTAGAATCAACAGACTGGCGTTCAGATATAGAGAAATATAAAGAAGAAATATCTTCTCGTAGAGAGGAGGATATGGCCGCTTTAGAAGGTCAGCTTGAACAATTAGATAAAAAACGTCTTGAAGAAGCAGCTGAGTATGAAAAAAGAGAGATGGCTAGGAGAGATTCTGTAAGAAACTCTAAACTTGAAACAGAAATTAAAGCACTTAAAGACATGTTAACTGTTAACGAAGCGAATAAACTAGGCAAAGAGCAAGAGCTTGACTCATCGAGATTTGCGATGTTAGATAATGAGTTGCAGGGATTGCGAAAAATGTTATTATCTGCAATGTTACAAGACTCTCTCGAAGCTCAAAAAATTGCTCAACAAAAAATTGCATCTGAATTACAAAAGCGAGAAGATGAAAAAGCATCAAGAGACTCTTTAATCGCTGAAAAAATTGCTGCTCTAGATGCAGCGGCAGCAAAAGTATCTCTAGAAGCGGAAGAGTCTTCTGGGTTTAGTTCAACCACTGTAGTTCTTATTGCTCTTGGTCTTTTATCTGCATTGTTACTTGTAGCTCTAATCATCGTCTTAAGTAAAAACAAACAGCAAAATCTTCCAATGCAGCACTATATGTATCCACCTCCACCCAGAAGGCGCAAAAGAAAAAAAGTATCACGTCCAAAGAAAGAGGAACCTATAGCTGCACCCGTAGTTAAGGTTGCAAAAGATGAGCCTGCTCCGGTACCTGAATTAAAAGCCGAACCTTCAGTTGAAGCAGATAAACTAGAAAAAGAAGAAGTCCTCCAAGAAAAAATTGAAGAAAACGATGATCCAATTGATATAGGCGATGACCCAAATGTGCTAAAGAGTGAAATAGATGATATAAGAAAATCTATAGTTTCAATGAGTGTAGGGCAGCCAGAAAGAACATCTTCTATAGTAAAAGAATGGTTAGAGCAACCAGCACCAGAACCCCCAGCTTCTGCTGAGTCTTCAGGAGAACAAGCTGCGCCTGAAGAAGAGCCCACTGAAGATAAATAAAAAGAGGAATTAAACTTATGATTAAAGACTATCAGATGCTATCAGGAATACAAAAAGTTGCAGTTCTTTTTTCTGTTGTAGGTGAAAGCTTAGCGATGTCGCTCATTAAGGGTTTATCTAAAACAGAAGTTCGTAAAATTAGGTCTACTTTAAAATCAATGGGGGCAATTTCTTTTTCTGTTAAGAAACAAGTAATGGAAGAATTTTATTTTGGATTTCTTAGTGAACAATTTAATGATGAAAAATCAGAAGACGGTCCAATACAACCATTTGAATTTCTCGCCGCACTAAATGATGAACAACTTATTGCTTTACTTGATAAAGAAGATCCTCCAGTAATTGCAATGATTTTGGCGCAGTTAGAACCAGAGAAAAAAATGTTGATATTAAATAAATTAGAACCAGAACTAAAAGGACAGGTTTTAATTGAATTGGGCTCTTTAGAAGATATACCGCTTGAGGGAATAATTGAAGTAGGTGCTCGCTTAAAAGAAAAATCTACATATCTACCAAGGACAGCTGACTTTTCTCGTGGAGGAGCCAAAGAAATTGCAGATATGTTAAGCGGAATGTCCTCTGGAGACCAAGAACGATACATGCAAACATTACAAAATGAAAACCAAGAATTATATGCATCTGTAAAGACTTTCTTTTTAACCTTTGATGATATTATGGAGAAGTTTCCAAGTGATATAATAAGAGGTCTTTTAAATGAGGTTGAGCTCGATATACTGCCTATAGCTTTTAAAGGATTAGATGAAGAGAAATTGAAAGAGCTTAAGGATATGTTGCCAGGGAAAAAACAAGCAATGTATAATGATGACTTAGGTGCTAAGCCACAACCTAAAAGAGAAGTGGATAATGCTAGAAAACTTTTTGTGGATGCTGCTAAAGCTCAAGAAAAATCAGGAGCTTTTAATTTAGAAGACATTCTTTCTGGTGGCGAGATGGTTGAGTAATATTACTCATAAAAAAAGCGCTTTTTTATAGGCTTTTTAAACACTCTTTGATATTAAAAATCTGGTGAGAAATATCTGATTTCTTTTAAGTTGCCAGTTTTGTCATAAAAAAACCATTTATCAATCATATTTCCATTTTTATATGAGCCTTGCATTTCTTTTCGAGTTTTATCATGATCCCACCAGCTCGTCCAAGTATCGTTCTTTTTACCATTGCTGTAATAACCTTCACTTAGGCGACCATCTATAAACCATGCTGACCACTGACCATCTTTTGCACCTTCTTTAAAAGTTCCCTCTTGAATCTTTTCAGCATCGTCATTCCAAAATATCCAAAGTCCTTCAGCTTTTCCTTTATTTAAAGTACCTTCTTTCTCTTTAATTCCATTCTCATAATAAAAAGTCCACGCTCCACTCATAACTCCTAAGTCATAATTTCCATGTGATTTAATATGTTCATTATCATACCATTCAGTCCATTTTCCATGTTTTTTCCCCTCTTTGTATCCTCCTTGTTCTTGCTTTCCACCAGACCACGGCATTTTTGGCTCTGGTTGGGGAACATCAACTAAAATAATTTCAGGAACGTCTTTTCCATCAGGAAACCATTTAACCCATTGTCCGTCTTTTCTACCTTCTTTGGTTCTGCCTAAAAACAAGTAATCTGCTTCAGGGTTTTCTTGAGTAATTATTCCTGTAAAAGGTTTTTCATCGCCGATCTTATAAAAAATAGATTCTCTTTCTGCTAAATCTTCTAGTTCGATATGTTGTAAACCTGTACCAAAATCAAAATCAAAATCCTTTTCTCCTTTTGAATTCCAATATGTCCAGATCCCATCTGGCAATCCAGCCTTGAAAAATCCTTCTCTTTGCATTACACCATTATCGTAATAATATGTCGTTAATCCCTCTCTTATACCCTCTTGATGAAATCCTTGTTCTTTCATTTGGTCGCTGTTTGAATACCAAATTACCCAAGGACCTTCAGGTGAATTAGACTTGTAAGTTGTCATTGTTTTTCTAAATCCATTATCCCAAAATGTACTGGGTCCATCCAATTTTCCATTTTTAAAAAATTTTTCTTCTTCTTTTTCTTCAGGTGTTAGCCAGAGTGTAGAACGACCATCTCTTTTTCCTCTTAAAAAAGTAATTTCTTCGGCGATTGATCCATCTGCAGAAAAATAGACCCAAGGACCATTTTGCTCATCTTCAATATAATTTCCTTCTGATTGTTTAATACCATCTTCAAACCACCAGGTCCATGTACCATTTTTACGGCCATCTACATAATATCCTTCCATTTCCTTATTATCATTTAAATACCACCACCAATTCCACAATTCGTCATCATTATCTGCTTTGTAAGAGCCACCATTATAAGTCCATTTTCCATCGGTAAAAATCAAATTATGGTCATGTTCAAACCACCATGTCCATTTTCCATGAGGTTTCCCTTTTTGGTAAGATTGTTCCATGTGTAAATGACCATTAGAATACCAATATTTATAATTACCATCGGTTTGACCCATTTCAAATTGGCCTTTTTCTTTCAAAGTACCATCTTCATACCATAAGGTCCAATCACCATTTTTACGACCTCTGGTGTAAACACCTTCCACTTCTTTTTGACCATTTCTATACCATTGAACCCACTGACCATCTTTTTTCCCAGATTGGAATCTACCAAGAAGTAAATACTCTTTAACTCCTCCAGACTCCACAACTATACCAGTGTAAGGTTTATGTTTTCCTATTTTGTAAAAAACCCCATCCCGTTCCTCTAATTCTGAGATTCGAGACCTATCTAGGCCTGAACCATAGTCAAAAGTAAAATCTTTACTACCATCAGCAAAAAAATATTTCCAGACAGCTTCAGGTTCATTTCCCCTGATTATTCCTTCTCTATCTTTATTTCCATTATCATGCCAAACTGTTACTAGGCCATCTAAAATTCCATTAACATAAGTTTCTTCATCTTTTTTATGTTCAGCACTACTCCATGAAGTCCATACCCCATGTTTTACACCACTTTTGTAGTTGCCCTCCGTCTCTTTTACTCCATCGGGTCGCCACCAAGACCAAATTCCATCTTTACCACCATTCAAATAGCTCTCTTTGGCTTTGATTGATCCGTCATCATACCATAAGGTCCAGATTTCATTCTTTTTACCTTTTAAATACTTTCCTTCAACAATTTTGAAATTATCAACATTCCATTCAAGAGACTCCCCGTTTAGAACTCCATTATCATATGTAACTTGTTTTGTTTTTCTTCCGTCTTCAGCCCAGAAAGTCCATTTATCATGAAGTTTATTATTTTGGTAGTTCCCAGTCTTTTCTTTAATTATTCCATTTTGGTACCATGAGGTCCAGCTTCCATTTAATTTTCCACTTTTATACGTTGCTTGGAATTTTTTATTTCCATTGTCGTACCATGAAGTCCATACACTATCTCTCTCTCCATTCAAGAACTTCTTTTCAGATTTTTTTGCTCCATCTTTAAACCATTGCAACCATAAACCATTCTGTTGACCATCTGTAAACTGAGTTTGTTCTTTTTTTATTCCAGTCTCAAAGTACCAAATCCAACGACCACTTTGTTTTCCTGTATTATATGTACCCTCTTCTGATTTATTTCCATTTTCAAACCATCTGATTATTGCACCATCAAGTTTACCTTGAGTAAAGTTAGACTCTTCTTTTCTCATGTTGTTTAAATACCAAGTGGTCCAGAGTCCTTCTCGATTACCATTTGAATAGGATCCTTCGCTCTTTTTTAGTGGGGGGTCGTAAAACGTGTCACCGTCTAAATCTAAAATAACAGTTTCTGTAGAGTCCCAAATTCCGTTATTCTCTCCAGGGTCATTTGTATTTGGTTCAGCATCTTCTCCATAATCTTGGAAGACTTCTCCTTCATACCAAAAAACCCAAAGCCCGTCCCTGACGCCATTGGAGTAGTTTCCTTCGGTTTCTAAAGCTCCATTAGGGTAATATGTTTTAACTAAGCCATCATTTTGGGCTAATACCAAAGACGACAGTATAGTTGAAATAACCAGTAATTTCCGCATGGCCAAATCCTCATTGTCACAATAAAAAAAAAGTAATTATAAATAGATAAATCATTGTTTTATCTACCTCTCGGATACCTTTTGTTGCCAAACTTAAGACATCAATCTGATAAAGTCAAAAAATGTATATAAAATTATTCTCCTTTATTTAAACGAATCCAAAAGCTTTGACCGAATTTATCGTTCAAATTTATCAATCCTTCATTTGAATTATTTGTTCCTAAGAATGCTGTTTCTGTTTCAAATTTATTATTAGTTCTAAGGTATCCACCACCGTCACGACCATTACCCAAGTAGCTAGTCATTTTTCCAAATTGATTGTATGTTCTAAAATAGCCACTCCCCAAAAAGCTTCCTGTTTCCCCTGCAGCATCATAAACTCTTAATTGACCAGTGCTATCTGCACCAGTTCCGAGATAAACGGTTTCTTGCCCATCAAAATTATACGTCCTTAAGTATCCTCCACCACTACTTCCAGTACCAAGGAACAGTGTTCTTTCCCCAAATTGGTTATATGCTTGAAAATATCCCTCACCAAGATACGACGAGGTTTCACCGTCTTTGTTATAAATTCTCAACTGCCCGGCATGATCTGAACCAGTACCCAAATATGATGTTTCTTTTTGTGAGTTATTGTACGTTCTAATATATCCACCACCCATTCTGCCTGTACCAACATATGCGGATTCGTCTCCGTCTCCATTATATGCTCTCATGTATCCACCACCATCTTTACCCGTTCCTATAAAAAGAGTTGGTTCTCCTTGTTGGTTATAAGTTTGCATATATCCATTCCCAAGGTAACCCATAATAACACCTCGATCATCTTCAATAGTTAGACTTCGCACCACGAGGTGGCCGAGTTCATCTGTTTTTGGCCGTAGGCCTAAGGTTGATAATAAAAGTAATGTTAGCAATGAGCCAATAATCATACTTTTTGTATCAATGACTTTCATTTGATTCTCCTTTTTTGATTGCCATTGTTCATGTATCTAATTTAATCATATTCATAGGTATGAAGTATAATAGGAATTTTATTTTTATATTCTCCTCCTTTCCTAACCATATCGTATTTTTTAATTTTTGAAATTCGGCTCTTCTCATCATAATAATAAACACTCTTTTCTAATACTTTTTCATCTCCTTCTAATATTAATTCTATATAGGTTCTATCTAAGTCGTCTAAAATAACTTCTCGAGTAGATAAAAGTTTCATTAAATGATCAGAATAATAATCATAAATTTTAAAATTATCATCATCGTAAACTGTACTTAGTGTTCTATTGGTTAAACCACTTTCATCGTAAATGATTTTTTTTGTTTTTCGACTAAGAAAATCATATTCGAACCTTTTAGAACCCAGTGATTTACCAAAACGATCTACTGTTATTTCGTGACTGATTTGATTTTTAGAGTTGTGAAATAACGTTGTTTGAAATATTATTGAAGGGTCAAAATATTCATTTCTCTTTTGTGGTGCCTTTAAAGAATCAAGGTCGAAAGTAGTGATTACTAAAATATAGTTATCGTATAGTTCTTTACGCGTTAAAACAGTTCCAGTTGAATCATAATCATAAATCTCAGCCCAAGTTGTTTTGTTAGAATTATTGTTTCCTGGCATCATTTCTGGATTTATTGCCTTAGAAGGATCATATTTTAATTTTTTAATAAGATTTTGATTACTATCATATTTTAAAAACTCTCTCCAGATAATATCATTGTTATTCCCGTGCAAAGTTGTGCTTATTCTTTTACCTACTTTATTATATTCAAAGAGATAAGATAAAACAACCTCCTTCTTAAAAGTGCGCTCTAATTTTAATCCCTTTTCTTTTCCCGTAACGTAGACATATTTTTCACTTAAAGGTGTTGTGTGGCTATAAATAGTGCTGTCAACCAACATTCCCTCTGAATTGTAATTCAAAACAATTGAGTTTTTCAGTTCTTGAATTTGTAAACCGGATTTATTAAATAAATGAAAAACATTAATAGTTGTCCTAGAGAAAAGATTTGTTGAACTAATAAATAATATAAAAAAAACGGAGAGATTGTTAAAATTATGATTCTTCATCTTTTAGTCTGTAAATGTAATTCTATTATTATAGTGTAAGCTATAAAAAATAAAAATCTATTGAAATAACTATGTTTATTTAAAACTGAAAAATTTAAACACTATATATATATATAATAAGACTTAACGTATTTTACTTATCTCTTGCTTTAAACAAGAAAAAAAGTTTAACATTCAGTAAGCTTTTAAAGGCTTACTCATGCGGAGTTCTAGTTGATTAAAACATTTAAAATAAGTGTACTGTATTTGTGCATCTCATATCTTTTTGGTACAAACTTGAAAGATGTTAGTTATAGCATTAAACAGAATGGTATAATGGTAAATTTAGATTATTCTGAGCCTATTAATGATGATGATATTATAGGCTGGAAATCAGATAGGGGTTGGGTTTATCTAACCCTCCTTGGGGTACGTGCACCAAAAAATAAAGTTCCCCAGCAAAAATACAGGGGTTCCGTACGAAAGATCGTTATCGATGATTTTGACGAATCAACGCAGTTAGCCGTTCTGATAAATAAGCCTGTTTTAGGATATGATATTATAAATTCTAAAACATCACCCAGCACTGTAATTTTTATACACACAGAGATGAAGAAATCGGAAGTTGCAAATCTTAAAAAACATATTGATGAAGAAGGCGTATCAGTATTTAATGTTGCTAAAACATCAGGTTTCCCAAAGTATAACACAAACTTTAGATCAGCTTTTGATCAAGCTAGAAAAGAACTTGGACCTAACTCAATTTTTGAATATCATGGAAAACTTTATACCACAAATCATCCAGGTGAGAAAGGCTCAGAATCAAATTCATTATTGGTAGGTAAATCAGAAGATGATTTTGATAGTTTATCTTCTATTAATAAATCCAGCAAGAAAGATATAATTGATAAAGAAATATATATAGATAAAACAAATGGGGATGTTTTAAGTGAAGTCTTAAATACTGCGGAGAATGTAGAGACTTTTATCCTTAGTGATGAACAAATTAAAAACATAACCAAAAGAGGAAGCACCCACCCTAAAAAAACAATAATAGCAAATAAGGATTTAATCCAAAAAAAATCAAAAACAAAAAAACCTGGGCCATTAGTAGCGAAGCATAAAGATAAAAAACCTAATTTAATTAAAGGGATATTCAATCGATTTTTAAGAAAAAATGCACCAAAGGACAATCTCAAAACTAAAGAAACACTTCCAGATTTAGCGTTGGTAGAAAATATAAAAAGTAAACTTTTAGATTCTCAAAAAAGGAACATTGAGCTTCAAAAAAAGTATATTCCATTGAGATCTAGTAACTTGAGTATGGATGCAAAGGATAGCCTGCTGATGAATCTCTCTTCGACACAGGAGCCGGATACAAATACAATAGACCCCTGGCTAAATGGTACTGATATTGAAGATTTCCAAAAAAGGAACATTGAGCTTCAAAAAAAGTATATTCCATTGAGATCTAGTAACTTGAGTATGGATGCAAAGGATAGCCTGCTGATGAATCTCTCTTCGACACAGGAGCCGGATACAAATACAATAGACCCCTGGCTAAATGGTACTGATATTGAAGATTTCCAAAAAAGGAACATTGAGCTTCAAAAAAAGTATATTCCTAAATTATCCTTGAATAGCTTTAATGAGATATTAAATATAGAAGAGAATAAATCGAATACACAATTAGCAGATACAAACGTTGTAGAGGCCTGGTTTAAAGATGACTCTTATATTTCAGATGAATACGATGCTACAAGACTTCAAAAAAAATACGTACCTCGTTTTTACGATAATATTGAATTAGATACCTCTAGATTTACATCTTTCAATGGAGCGCCTACACAATTAGCAGATACAAACGTTGTAGAGGCCTGGTTTAAAGATGACTCTTATATTTCAGATGAATACGATGCTACAAGACTTCAAAAAAAATACGTACCTCGTTTTTACGATAATATTGAATTAGATACCTCTAGATTTACATCTTTCAATGGAGCGCCTACACAATTAGCAGATACAAACGTTGTAGAGGCCTGGTTTAAAGATGACTCTTATATTTCAGATGAATACGATGCTACAAGACTTCAAAAAAAATATGTGCCGAAAAATATGAATGTTGAGAGGTTTAATAAAAAAGATAGTTCTAATTATTTTCTTTCAATGCCACAAAAACCCGAGTTTACTGATCCAGAAGTTCTAGATAATCGTTTTAAAACACGTTATAAAAATAATAATTTGTCAGCCTCTTCTAAAAAAGAAGATGAGAATCTTTTTAAAGAAGAAAAAGATCAAAATACCTGGTTGAGCTTCTTTCCTTTTCAGTCTGATTCTGTAAAAACGTCTTTAAGTTGGGAGTTTAAAAGAGAAAAGGAAGTTCCAAACTTCTTACAAACAGATAGGGAATCTCTAAACTACTCGTCTAATGACAACGAGCAGTACCACTGGAAAGATAGAATGGGATCAATGAGACCAGAAACAATGGCTAAAAGGCAAAATGACCCAGGTTTTATGTACTATAATAACAGCGGAATAAATGTAGAGGCAAATATTGATGGTGTCCCGATATATATTGACGGTAAATATGTCGGTGAAACGCCATTAAGGCGGCCAGTACAAGTTGAGCCGGGCTGGCATCAAGTTAGCGGTTTTTCGCCTGTTTATACTCAAATTGCTTCAAATAAAGGCTTGCAATATGTAGGATATGATCCAATTATTGAAAACAATAAATTATATGGAGCAACCACTGTTTACACAGAGGGCGGGAAAATGGAAACAGTGCAGCTTCGATTCAATCAAATGGGAGATACTCCGAAAAAATGGAAAGAAGTATCAGGTGGAATGAATATTGGTATCCCAATGATACTTTTTATCTTTGGAGTCATGACGTGGGGAATGGGTTAATTAAGTAATTTAGGATATTAAATATTACGAAAATATCCATATGAATATCCGATGAGCATTAAAGAAAATATTAAGAATCTGCTTTTATCCAACATCGTAGTCTCTGCGCAAAGGAAAATAGGAATTGAAGAGGAATGTTTTATTTATAATAGTAATGGTTCTAGGTTACCTGTTAATAAAAGTAATGAGTTCTCTGCTGCAGATTTATTAAAAATTATTAATAGAAAAACATTAAATAATGGTCATTATACTCTTGAACCGGGAGGTCAATTAGAGTGGTCCAGCCCACCATTAATAAATCTTAACCAACTTAATGATGCTCTCCAAAAACATAAATATGTATTATCAAACTTGTTAAAGGAATATGAATTAGACTCTAAAAGTTATGCTACTGAACCTCAATTTTCACCCGAAGATATAGATTTAATAAAAGACAATAAATATCAACTAATGGATAAAAGGTTTGATGTTTCAGGTACAATGGGAAGGTGGATGATGCGTAACTCTGCAAGCATTCAAATTAATTTTGATGCAACAGGAAAAAAAGATCTTGAGGAAATGACTTTTATTTCTGATTCTCTTCATCCGGTTTCTTCTTTTATTTTTTCAAATAGTCCATTTATAAATGATACGAATGTTGGAATGAAAAACATGAGAAATTTAATATGGGAAAATACAGACAATAAAAGATGTCGAAATCTATTTGACCATAATATTTATTCATCATCAGGTTTGTTAGAAAAATATATAGAATATGTACTGGAAGTTCCTGCAATTTTTAAAATTGATGAAAATAACAATTTAAAAAAATCAGATAAAACCATAAATATGGAACTCAAGCTTTTAGAGGAAAAGAAGCAGTTATCACCCCAAAATATAAAATTTTATTTACAACAAATTTTTACAAATGTCAGATTAAAAAATGTCTTAGAAGTAAGAGGGGCGGACAGGACTCCTTTTGGATATGAACTTGCCCCTGTCGCGTTTTGGACGGGACTACTAACAGATGAAAAAATTAAAGAAATTGTTTTAAGCGAAATTAACAAATGGACTTTTGAAGACAGAAGAGCATTTAATATTGCTTCTTTGAAATTAGATGAATCTCAGCAGGGACCTATGGGGAAGTCGTATGCTTACTGGAATAATTGGGCAATGGAGCTTGCTATTAAAGGCTTAGAAAATAGAGGAAAGGGTGAAAAGATCTTTTTAGAAAAATTTATCAGCATAATTAAAAGCAAAGGACCTTTTACTTTACAATTACAAAATAATGAAGGATGAAATTTCTCATAATCTTGTTTGGTTTCCAGTTTTCTTAATTGGTTGTATTAATATATCGATGAGTCTTTTATCATATCTTTCAAATCAGGTTTTTAGCAACCAATTAACCATAATACCCTTAATACTTGGACTTACTATTATAACTATTGTAGTCATTACTAAGTTAGGGAAACCAAAAAATAGAATTTTCACATTAATTTTTATTTTTTTTTCAGAAACAGCATTCTTTACTTTTTTTAAAACTCAAGTTTCTACTCCTTTTTTTGAAGCTTTATTTCTTCTTGGGTTTTTATTATTATTTTTAAGTTCATATAGTTCGATCCAGTTTAAAAGTAATTAAAATAATCGTTGCGAATATTTGTGCGTTAGGAATTTTATTTCCTTAATTTAATATATATTAAACAATCAAATTTTTAAAATGAAAACATACTTTACATCAACTATTTTTAGAAAAACAATTGCATCATTATCTGGAGTTTTTTTAGTTCTTTTTTTATTAGGACACTTATTAGGAAACTTACAGCTATTTATTGCTGGGGAAGCAGGACAAAAACAATTTAACGAATATGCTTTTTTTATGACAACAAATCCTCTTGTTAAGACTTTATCCTTAGTTACATATACGTCAATCATTCTTCATATTATTCTAACATTTTACCTTACTATTCAATCGAGGAATGCACGTCCAGTTAAATACGCAGTCTCAAGTGGTACTTCAAATAGTAGCTGGGCTTCAAACAATATGGCTATTTTAGGGACTTTTTTATTAATTTTTCTTGTTATCCATCTTAAAAGTTTTTGGTATGAAATGCATTTTGGGTCTGTAAAAATGGATCCTTGGGGAAATAAAGATTTACATTCAGTAACTGTTACAGCCTTTCATGAGCTATGGTACGTATTAATCTATTTGATAAGTATGATTGCGTTAGGCTTTCATTTAAAGCATGGATTAGAATCAGCTTTTCAAACCTTAGGAGTAAGGACAAGAAAATATAGCTCAGCTATAAAAAATTTAACAACAGGTTTGGTGCTTCTTATTCCAATTATCTTTGCAAGTATCCCAATCTTTATTTACATAAAAAGCATATGATATTAGATAATAAAATTCCCGATGGACCTCTTGAAGATAAATGGACAAATTACAAGGCAAAAGTACCTTTAGTTAGTCCTTCAAATAAACGAAACTTAGAAGTTATTATTATAGGGACTGGGCTAGCCGGTGCATCAGCAGCAGCTTCACTAGCAGAGATGGGGTATAAGGTAAAAACTTTTTGTTTTCAAGATAGTCCTAGAAGAGCACACTCTATAGCTGCTCAAGGTGGTATAAATGCCGCTAAAAACTATCAAAATGATGGAGATTCAATTTATAGATTATTCTATGATACAATTAAAGGTGGTGACTATAGAGCAAGAGAAGCAAATGTGTATAGGCTTGCCGAAGTAAGCGCGAGTATCATTGATCAGTGTGTTGCTCAAGGAGTTCCATTTGCAAGAGAATATGGAGGCACACTAGATAATAGGTCTTTTGGTGGCGTTCAAGTATCTAGAACTTTTTATGCCAGAGGTCAAACGGGACAGCAACTTCTTTTGGGTGCTTACAGTGCTTTGAGTAGACAGATCAGTAAAGGTAATGTTCAGATGTTCAATAGGCATGAAATGTTGGATATTGTGAAAATTGAAGGTAAAGCAAGAGGTGTCATTGTGCGTAATTTAGTCACGGGAGAGTACCAAAGACATTTTGGGCATGCCGTCGTACTTGCTACTGGAGGGTATGGAAACGTTTATTACTTGTCAACAAATGCTATGGGTAGCAATGTAACCGCATCTTGGAAAGCTCATAAAAAAGGTGCGATGTTTGCAAACCCAAGCTATACTCAAATTCACCCAACATGTATTCCTGTTTCTGGAGAATATCAATCAAAATTAACACTAATGTCCGAATCTTTGCGTAATGACGGTCGAATTTGGGTTCCTTTAAAAAAAGGCGATAAAAGAAAACCAATAGATATTCCAGAAGAAGAAAGAGACTATTATTTAGAAAGAAGGTATCCTGCTTTTGGAAACCTTGTTCCTAGAGACGTTGCTTCTAGAGCAGCTAAAGAAAGATGCGATGCTGGCTATGGAGTTGGTTCTACAGGTTTAGCTGTTTATCTTGATTTTGAGGATTCTATTAAAAGGCTTGGAAAAGAAATTGTTGCTTCACGCTACGGAAATCTTTTTGAAATGTATCAAAAAATAACAGGTGAAAACCCATATAAAATGCCGATGCGTATTTTTCCAGCAGTCCACTATACAATGGGTGGTCTTTGGGTTGATTATGACCTTATGACTACAGTACCGGGTTTATACGCTATTGGTGAATGTAATTTTTCAGATCACGGCGCAAATAGATTAGGTGCATCTGCATTAATGCAAGGCTTGGCAGATGGTTATTTTGTTCTTCCATATACTTTAGGAAAGTACTTATCAGATGATATCAGAACCCCTGCTATTAGTACTGAACATGAACAGTTTGAAAAAGCTGAAGAAGAAGCAAAAAATAAAGTAAATAAACTTTTAAATAATAATGGTAATAGGTCTGTAGAAAGTTTTCATCGTGAATTAGGAAAAGTAGTATGGGACAACTGCGGTATGTCTAGGAATAAAAATGATTTAGGAAAAGCGATTGAAACCATCAAAGACCTTAAAAATGAATTTTGGGCAAATGTAAGTGTTCCAGGTGAAGATAATGTAATTAATCCAGAGTTAGCAAAAGCAGGTAGAGTAGCTGATTTTATTGAATTAGGAGAACTAATGATGAGAGATGCTCTGGCTAGAGATGAATCTTGTGGTGGTCATTTTAGAGAAGAGCATCAAACCGAAGAAGGCGAAGCTTTAAGAGATGATGCTAATTTTGCTTTTACTTCAGCATGGGAATTTAATGGTGAAGAAAAAAAACCTAAGCTAAATAAAGAAACATTAGAATTTGAAAATGTTCAATTAACACAGCGCAGTTATAAATAATATGGAAAATTTAAATTTAAAATTAAAAATATGGCGTCAATCTAGCCCAAATGAAGAAGGATCTTTTGTATCATATGATGTAAGTGGTTTAAATACCCATATGTCATTTTTAGAAATGCTCGATGTATTAAACGAAAAATTAGTAGTTACTGGAGTTGATCCGGTAGCATTTGACCATGATTGTCGAGAAGGAATATGTGGTATGTGTTCCATGGTGATAAATGGAAAACCTCATGGGCCTCAAAAAGGAACGACGACTTGTCAATTGCATATGCGTCATTTTAAAGATGGGGATACTATTACAATAGAACCTTGGAGAGCAAAGCCTTTTCCCGTATTAAAAGATTTAATAGTTGATAGGTCTTCATTTGATCGAATTATTCAATCGGGTGGATATATTTCTGTTAACACAGGGAGTGCACCTGACGGGAACTCACTTCCTATTTCAAAAGAAACTGCTGAAGATGCTTTTGATGCAGCCGCATGTATTGGTTGCGGGGCTTGTGTTGCTGCATGTAAAAATGCATCCGCAAGTTTATTTGTTTCTGCTAAAGTATCTCAACTATCCCTTTTGCCTCAAGGACAACCAGAACGAGAAGAAAGAGTAAAAAATATGGTTTCAAAGATGGATGAGGAAGGATTTGGACATTGCACTAACACAGGGGCTTGTGAAGCAGAATGTCCTAAAGAAATCTCACTTGAGTATATTAGAAAGCTCAACTGGGAGTATCATAGAAGTAATATCAAAGGGTAGCAGATCTACTAGTAAGATACAAAGTTTTTTATTTTAGTCTAAAGTTTACAGGAATAGAAATCCAAACCCCAACAGACCGTTCTCTTTGTTTAGCGGGTTTAAATCTAGTTTTTTTAATTGCTTCCATAGCAGCTTCATCCAGACCTGTATTTGGAACGCCTTTTAGTATAAGAGTTTCTTTAACACGGCCTTTTTCATCTATAAATGCTTGAACAATAACAACACCCTCAATCCCTGCTTCTTGAGCAATTTCAGGATAAATAGGTCTTATGGGCGAAGTAGCGACCGGCGGATCATCATAAGGAATAAATACAACTTTCGGTCCTGAGGGTGGAGGTGGAGGTGCGTCTAAATTAGAAAAGTCATCAAAATCAAGTTCATCTAGTGTTAAATCCTCAGCAATATCTTCATCATCTGATGGAACAGGAATAGATGGTCTAGCAGGTGGCGGTGTGTTGTCAATTTGTTGCGTTTGGGGGATGTCTATATTTTCAATAATGACTTGCTCAACATTCTCAAATTCAATATCGTTTCCAAAACGGGGAAATAACAAAAAATTTGAAATAACAAGACCGATCCCTACTAATGCAGTAATCCGTACTACTATTTCATACCGTTTTTTTAAGGGGTTTATAAAATCCATTAGTCAACTAAAGTTTTTGTAGAATAATTTAATTTGAGTGCTTCAACTTCCCTTAAATTTTCATGGATATCAGAAACTAGTCCCATTTCAGCTTCTTCATCTCCTTTCAAGGAGACAACTAACTGAGGATCTGAAACTCTTTTATCATACATAACTATTGATATGTCATCTACACCCATAAGCCGATCGTCAATAGATATCAAGCCTTCTTTCGAGACCCACACTTGAACAGTATGCCTCTTCGATTTTAGTTTTTCTATTCTTTTAGCTTTTGGAAGGTTAACAGGTAAACCCGAATATTCCTTTAATACAGTTGTAACCATAAAAAATATTAATAACATAAAAATAATGTCAGGCATTGATGCTGTTGGTATTTCACTTGATACTTTTGTTTTTTTTGAAAATTTCATTAGTTACTATTAGCGATTGAGATTCTTTTAGCATCAGCTCTTTTCAATTGATCAATTACTCTTACATAATCATTATAAGCTGTTTTAGGATGTGCTTTTACAGATATCACAAGTTTGTTATTTGCTCGCAACTTTTCTCCTACTATTCTATGTATTTGATCAATGCTAGTTGGCTCTTCATCAAGAAGCACTTTCCCTTGTGAATTAATCAAACAGTTTACAATGTTATCTTTCCTAATTTCAATTTCCATGTCACCAGGAGGTGGCAAAACAATTCCTAAGCCCTTATCTGTATCAATAGTTGTTGTAACAAGAAAAAATATTAACAGCAAAAATGCAATATCTGCCATTGACGACGTAGGTATTTCCCCACCTTTAAATCTTCTATTTTTTTTCATAGAAACTTATTTATAGCTACTACTTCTTATTATTAAGTTCATAAAGAAAATCCATAAAACGATTAGATTGTTCTTCCATATCTAAAACTAGTTTGTCAATCCTAGACACAAAAACATTTTGAAAAACTTGAATAATCATAGCAACAATTAATCCAAAAGCTGTTGTCAAAAGGGCCTGAGAAATACCACCCGCAACTACTGCTGGAGAAATATCATTTGCTGCTTTTATAGCATCAAATGCTCCAATCATTCCTACTACGGTACCCGTGAAACCTAACATCGGAGCAACGGTTATAACTGCATTTAGCCAAATCATATTCCTCTCTAAAAAAGCCATTTCAATAGCACCCGCGTTTTCTATTCCTTTTTCTACATCCTCTAAACCCCGGTCGAGTTTAGTTAAGCCTGCGTGAAAAATAGCCGCAACAGGTCCATCAGTCTCTTTACAAATTAAAGCTGTTTTTTCAATGCCTTTTTCGTTAACAGAAGAAGTTATCTCTTCAAAAAAACCTTGAGAATCAACGCCAGACATCATAAGCGAGTATGCACGTTCAATTACAAATGCAAGTCCAAATATCAATGTCATTAGGATTGGCCACATAAAAGCCCCACCTTCTAAAAAATAATATACCATTATATATCTCCGTATCTATGTTTGATAGTTTTAATAAAATTATTTAAAATTTTTGATTGCAAGCTTAAGAAGTTAGTTTAATCAATCTAAAAATGCATCAGCTTCATTAAAATGTTTTAATGCTTCAATAACTTGATTGTCAAGCTGCAACCTTATATTTGCAGCTTCATTTTTACCCCAAATTGATCCAGCTATTTCACTTTTAATCGTGTTTCTTATATATTTATCATCTAAAGAAATTGAATCTAAGTTTACAACTAATGAATCTTTATCTAATTCTTCTAAGAACAAATTAAAAAGATCATTTGTTACAAACCAATTTTTCTTAAAATTTGAAAATGTATCAAATTGATTTTTTTCTTGCGAAGCAAATTGCGAAGCAAAATTAAAAATGGGTCGTTTAGGGTTTCTGACTATTTTACCAGTTTCAGAGTTAATAGAACTTTTAAAAGGAATGTAAATATCAGGTGTTATTCCTCCACCTCCGTAAACTGTTCTTCCTGATTTCGTTTTATATTTTGGGCGTAGTTCTTTTAAGCTATCTATTTTTGACTCTCTATCTTTTGCGTAGAGTTCTCGATAATAAGCAAGATCGTTTCCATCTTCGTAAGGCCGTTGTATTAATCTCCCTGTCGGTGTATAGTATCGAGCAATAGTAACCCGTAGAGCTGCACCGGAATCAAGAGGAAGCTGTCTTTGGACTAACCCTTTACCAAAGCTTGTTTCACCAACCACTAACCCTCGATCGAGGTCTTGAACGGCACCAGATACTATTTCAGCAGCACTAGCTGAACCACGATTTATCATAATTATTAAAGAAAAATCGCTATTTCCTTTTTTATTACTGCTAATAAACTCTTGATTAGATTCTTTTATTTTTCCTTTAGTGTACACTAAGGTATCAATTGTTGTAATAAATTGATCTGAAATTGCGGCCGCTTGCTCTAAAAAACCTCCACTATTCCCCCTAAGGTCAAAGAGTAATTTTGTCATCCCTTGATCTAATAAGGTATCAATAGCTTTTATGACTTCTTTTTCAGTTGTTGCTGAAAACCTCCTAAGAAAAATATACCCAGTATTATCATTAATCATAGTTGCAGAGCCAACACTATATATTGGAATATTATCTCGTATGATAGTTATATCAAACGGCTCTGCTGATCCGATTCTACTTATAGTTACAATAACCTTAGTGCCTTTTTTCCCTCTAAGTTGCTCAAAAACTTCATTTTTTGTTATTTTATATGCATCTTTACCATTTATTGAAATAATCTTATCGCCTGGCATCAAGCCTACTATTTCAGAAGGACTATCAGGTATGGGAGAAATAACGGTTATAAAACCATCTAGAATATCGAATTCTATACCAATGCCTTGAAACTTACCTTTGAAAATTTCATTTATACTTTCTTGTTCTTTTGCTGGAATATAAGTTGAGTGTGGGTCAAGTTCTTCCATAAGACCATGAAAAGCGCCATCAAGGATTTTTTCCATGTCAACTGTATCAAAGTAAAAATGGTTTACATATGAAATTATTTGTTGAAGTACATTAATTTTTTCTCTAAGTATTTTATATACATTTTGATTACTTGAGTATGCGCGAGGCATAAATATAAAGGTCGCTAAAAGAAAACCAAAAAAAGAAGAAAAAAGCAGAGGCCACACTCGGCGCAGTTTATCAAACATATAAAAATAAGTGGTTCTAAAGACCTATATATAGCATAGTTCTAAAAGTTAAACCCGATAAAGATGACTGAGGTGAATCGCTAACCGAGGTCCGACCATTAAGTTTCCAGCTTCCAGCGGGGACTGTTCCTTTATTTGCACCCATACTAATCCTAAGCCCCAAACGCTCTAAAAATTGCCATTTAATTGCTACATATGGCTGAAAATTGAAAAAAGTCGCACTAACATCCCTTTGGAGACCGGCAACCGCTCCAGGCACAATTAGTCCAGGGTCGTCTATGTCATCAACAGGATAGTATAAAGTATCTCCAACTATTTCGCCGTATGCATTAGAAAAAATTTTCTTCCATCTTGGGTTTCCACTTTGTTGGTCAATTGCCATGCTTACTCTACCTAGGCCCATTAATGCACCAGAAGACAATTCTAAATCTTGAAGTAGCGGCATGACATACTCGACGGAAGCAGCGCCAAGTAGTAGTGAAAACTTGGCTTTAATTGAAGGGTTAAAATCATCCTGGTAGTTAATAGTATTTGTTTCTTGGTTATAACCCGGTACATCATCTTCTTCATAAAGCAAAATTTCAGGAATAGTACTTACTGATGACCCCCCCATTCCAGCATATCCACCTATTCTCCATCTGCCTGTTACATGAGCAAAGCCTTCCCCCCCATGGATAACAAAAGGGTCTGAAAAATTTTTGGGGTTTAGGCCAAGATTTTCTAAAAAGCTAGCACCTGGTATTGAATCTAACTTTATATACATAGGGCTGTAGCCAATCCCTCCACCGAGAAAATCTTCAGCGGGGTAACTAAATTGTCCAGATAACAAAGACCAATGGATTAGTGTTAAGGCAATAAATTTTTTCATGATTAGGAAGTTCTTTTCATAGAATAACGCAACAAATTAAGATTCAAATTACAAATTAGAAAGAAAATATACACTTAAAATGAATAAATTAGCAAAAATCTCGGCAGAGGTCTTTTCCTTGTATAAATAGTAACATTATCCTATATTTTTCAAGTAGTAAACGAGGTAAGGGAGGTCAAAACGTGTTTTTCCTCCTAAAAAAAATCCAATTTTGGTTCTGACCATGAGGCTAATTACGTTCAAAGAAGCCTATACGTGCTTCTTATACATATTATTGATGTGGTTTTTAAACCTGTCTATCTTATTAGGCAAGGGAGATTTCCGCACAAATGGGTATTACGACCTAGATAAAGATGGCAAATTAGAGAGATTTGTCCTAGGTACCACTACGTCTAGTATTCTATGGATAGAATCTATTAATTCAACAGACGAAGACACGTTATGGTTGTTTGATCAGAGTGAGGGCTTAAAGTTTATAGATGTGGAAGTTTCTGATTTAAATGGAGATGGTTTAAAAGATCTAATCGCAGTACCCGATTTGAATACATCGATTGGTCTTAACAGTTGGTTGTATGTTTTTACAGGTTTAGACAAAGGTTTTTCTGAAATTCCGTATACCTTAAAAGAAACTCTTTTTGATCAAAAAAACTTGAGACCCACAAGCCTGTCTTTAATTCAAAATGAACCTTCTTCAATAGCGGTTTCTTTTGGTGCTCCGGTAAGAGAATCAGTAGTTTTTAATCTAAGTATAAATGACAAAAAATTAATTATTAAAAAAACCAAATATTTATTAGCCCCAATCATTGAAAATGGTTACGCACCTGTTTATGTTGGAAGTTTTTCAAGCTCAATTGGGAATCACCTCTCTTTGATATCTGCAGAAAGTAATAAAATAAAAGTAGTATTGTTCTCCCCAGAAAACGATTTTAAAATTTCTCATAGCGGTTCTTACCCCATTTCTGGCCTGAAATCAATTATTAGTTCAGGGATAAAAAAACATTCCCTTTCTGAAAAATTAGATGAAGAAGGTTTAATTATTCCTTTTCAAGCTGGGTCACAATTTTTACTCACTATAGAAAATAATGAGCTATTAGTATCCCCTTTTAAAGAATTAAGTAAAAAACCAGTTCTGAGCAAAAATAAGAAGGTTTTATCTGAAATTGAAAAGATTAGAGAAACCCTGGAGAAAGAAAAACTTTCTTTTAGTAATAAGAAGATAAAAGAACTAGTTAAAGAGTCGATTAATCTTGAAAATAGTAAACCAAAAATAAAAAAAAATATTATTGAGCAAAACTCTAATTCATATCAAAAGCAGACCTTGAAAATACCGTTAAATCAAGAAGAATTAACGGTTCAAGTTCTTTCTGAACCAAAAACAGAATATTCTTCCCTAAGTCCAACTTTAGGAGACTTTTTAGAAAATGTAAAAGCAAAGCACAAGAAAAACCCCACTATTTCAAGCGATGTAAAAGAAGCAATGATTCCTAGCCTAAACGAAGATATGGAAAGTGTAAACTGGGCAGACAATGCTGGTTTTACGAAATTAAACCTTGGAGAGTATTCAGAAACAACTTCAGCTTCTGGTGAAAAAGATATTAGTTTGCCTGAAAGAGATGAAGGTATCAATACGTTTACGAAAGAAGCAATAGATGCTCTTAATCCTAAAAGATTAAATCAAGATACCATAGTCTTAAATACTTCTGGGGATGACATCGATCTCTACTATGTTCTAGCAATGACACCATCAACAGGTAGTCGTGACAGGTATGTTTTTGATGGTGAATCTCCATTTGGAGTATCTGTGAATCAAGTCCCTTCAATGGGAGAACCCACTCATTTCCAACATGGCATATCTGCAAATCTAGCAAATTTAGACCACGGTGAGACGTTTGATTTTGCTTACTCTTTGAGAGATGCACGTTTAGATAGTATTACCACATTAACAATGGTTCATGACATGCAGACTAATGTTGTTTTTATGTCTATTAGTCCAACAGATGATTCAGTTTCTCAATCCTATCAGCCGGAATCTTTTGATCCGAAGTTGTTTGAATTTCCAGACTACTTTTTTGAAGGTTTTCCAAATTCATTAGATATGGATTTTAATGAAAAACTAATAAGATTTAGTTTTGATGGCGTAAAAGATTCGCTTTACCAAGGTATTTATTTGTCTTCTACAACCCCTTCAGTCCCAACTCAGTCTTTAGCCGTTTTTATGGATCAAGGTAAGCTTCAAGCTATCAGAGGAGAAGTTGTGGTGAGGTCAAATGGTTACAAAAAAGTTACAACAGAGTATGATTTAACTGGAAATGTACGCCCGGAAGTCCTTTTTTCAAGATTGATTCAAGAGTTTTTTCCTGAAAAATTAAAAATAAAGCTATTACAGGGGGCTTCATTAGAAGAACCGATCTTTGGTCCTAAAGGTAAAATACCGAAAGTCTTTAGAGAGCCAAGATTACCAGATGCCCAAAAAGAACAGTCAGAACCTAAAATTCCAATAAGAGTGAAACAAAGTAATATTCCAGAGGAAGAATTTACTCAGCCAAATAAAATAAAATTAGACTCTACTACAATCGTTCCAAAAACTCAAGAAGATGAAACTAGCATAAAAGTTTTTCAGGATGAATTAAAAGCAAATCAAGGCAAATCGGATACACTCAAATTAGAAGACAGAAAAAGTCCAACACCAGCAATAAAAATTGGAGAGCCCTCCACCCCTGACTCAAGCCAAACCAAGGGGAACACTAATAATTCATCTAATAAAAATGAATAAATATTTCAGACAAATATAAAATGAGAGTCAAAAACCTATTCCTTGTAAAAATTTTTACTTTTATCTACATATCATTGTTATATAGTCAAAAAATATCTCATATGAATGGTGTGTACGATCTAGATGGTGACCAAATGTTAGAATTTATAGCTTTAGAGCTAGATCCTAGTGAAAGTGTTTTTCCTGAAAAAGTTAGGTATTATGAAATAGACTCAGATAGTTACCAGGCATTAATATGGGAATTCAAACCACCTGTTGAATTAAAGGGCGATTTTGTTGATGCTAAAATTGGTGACATGGATGGAGATGGCTCACCAGAGCTCATTATTGTAATGAATCTTTCACGATTTGAAAACAATACTACGCCTCATGTGTTTATTGCTACATATTCATGGAATGGATCTAACTTTTCAGAGATTCCGAGTTCTACTTTAGATCTAGGTAAAGAAAATAGATCTTTAAGGTGTAATAATTTTCAACTTCTGGATCAAGATTCTGATGGAGATCAAGAAATTGTTTTAGCTCTAGGTAGCCCTTTTAGAGGGTTTGCTATTGTAAACTCAACAAATACTGGATTATCATTAACAAAAAAAATACGACCAGATCAGCTATTGGTTGGATCAGGTCTATTATATGTAGGTGTTGTAGATTATGATGGAGATGGTTATGACGATGTATTGGCCTTAAGCCCTGATGGAAGTACTATAAAAGCTCAACCCTTTTATAACATAGGCGGAGTCTTTGATTCTGGACATCTTGTCCGAAAGCAAATTGATGGTCTTAATGGAATATTATCAAATTCAATACAACTAACAGATTGGGATGCCGATGGATTTTTTGATATTTTGGTTCCATTCAATTCTGGAAATATTATTGCTTTTACACTTACGCCTGCTACTTTAGTTATTGATGAAGTTCCAATAAACAATGGACCTTTGACTCAGGTTACCTTAGAAGATTTTGACCAAGATACATATGAAGACATCCTAACACTTTCATCGGATATAAATGCTTTAACTTTGATTTCAGGAAAAAGTAGTGAATCGAAGCAGATTAAAAATGCTATGAGAAATATACCGGAAGAAATGCAGGTTTTTTCAATGCTTCCTCTAACAAAAGCGGGTCTATATAGTGGTAGTGTTTTAGTCTCTGGATGGAATGGAATTGAAAATGCTACTTACATTATTGAGTTAGGATCTAAATCCAGCAAGCTAGATCAAGGTTACTTAATAACACCTGATTTTATTGAGAAACAGCTCCCCGCTCTCCTATCAAACACTAATAATTTAGAGCCTGAGATTCCAGAAATATTCATTGAGTTACCCCCTGAAGAAAAAGTTCCACTTGAACCTCAAAAAGAAGAAATAATTATAACAGATCTTGGACAGTCTCCTAGTAGTTATATCCCAAATACAATATTCCCAGAGCACAAAGAAGGCAATGTTCTGAGGGAGCAACCCAGAATGCCAATTCCAAAAAAGATTGTACGCACTTTAGAGCAGCCAAAGCTACCTAAACCAAAAGAAGCCCTTGGCCAAAGGCTTCCAAAACACATTTTACCGCGATATGTTCTTAGGCCTGGGCAGCCTTTTTTATATGAAGTTCCGAAAGATAGTGTAGAAGAATTTTATAGTTTTAGATGGGAAAACCAACCTCCAAAAGGCATGTATTTCTTATATGATAGCAAATCTATTAACTGGGTTCCAACAGAAAAGCAGTTAGATGCTTTTTCATTGTCATATTTGGTGAGGATGAAGGTAGATGAAATAATGGAAGCCACTTCAGGAGTAAATGAAGTTGATCAAGTTTTTAAATCAATTCCAATTCTTGAAAGCCGAGATGAAAGTTTATGGGTCTATGTTAATGACCCGCCGCGGTTCTTGACTCAGCCAACTATTACAGAATTTATAGCAGGATCAACATTTAGATATGAACCAATCATTCAAGATTTAAATAAAGATAGCGCTATAAAGCTTGAAATAGAAGTTGGTCCAGAAGGGATGTTTATAGAAAACGATGTGATAGTCTGGAAAACAGACAGTGCTCATGTTGAAGTTTATGATGTGCGAATTGTAGCATCTGACGGTTTTGAAAGAACAGCTCAAGAATTCCAACTCTTTTCAAGAGCAGGAGTGAAAATATTATCTAAAGCACCATTAGAAGCAAGCGTTGGAACCCCTTATAACTATCCAGTAAAGGTCTGGAAACAAAGGCCAGACGAGAAAATAAGCTTCAAGCTTTTCTCGGGTCCAGATGGAATGAAAATACAACCTGATGGTACCATTTCTTGGACGCCAAATCCAGTGCAAGTGGATACCATAGAGTATACTGTCATTGCTAGCCATGGTGTAGCAATGGATACCCAGACGGTGAATCTATTTGTTAATCACCCTCCAATTATAAAATCTGCACCAATGATGATGAATGCTATAAATGTAGGAGGTATTTGGGATTTTGAGTTAGAAGTAGAAGAACCAAATAAAAAAGATCGATTAATCTACACAGCCCATGAGTTACCTAATGGAATGCGTATGGATCCTCAAACTGGATTTTTACGTTGGGAGCCCACCATGAACGAGCTAGATTTCCATAAACTTAAAATAGAAGTTTCAGATGGTCATGAATCAAGATTTATAGAATCAGAGTTTTTTGTTAATGCTCCAACAAAAATAGTCTCAGTCCCACCCATGTCTTCAACCGTAGGGGATGAATATTCATATAATATTATGATCAATGATAAGAACAAAGGAGCATTATTACCATTCAAGAGAGTTATAAAAGTAGAAGATGTTTCATCTATTAGAATGTACTCAATTAATATTACTGACGATGTTGCTATTTCAAATATCGATAGATTTTTAGGAGATTGGCATAATAGTGATGCTATATATTATGTTGATCCAAAATATCCAGCAGACAGCCTTGTTTCAAGGCTAAATTTAAAAAAATATACTCATTCAGTGTTTTTTGAAGATGATAGACTTTGGGTTCTTCTACAAACGCTTGATGGAAGAACAATTAAAATGAAAGATTTCTTGTGGGAGTTTTTTCATGGTAACAAAGGGAAACCTCCTCGCGTAGTCGTTGAAAAAGCGAATCCATTTAGATTTAATTTATTAGATTTTCCTGAAGGTATGGTTGTAGAAAGGTCTTCGGGTACCCTAAGATGGACTCCCACTGTAGAGCAGGCTGATGCACATAGAGTTACTGTTGTTGTTTCGGATGGGTATACTAAAGATGAGCAATCTTACGAAGTATATGCGAACCATTTACCAACGATTGTATCTAATCCTCCTCATATGGGCCTTGCTGGTGAGCTTTTTAAGTATCAGGTAAGGGTGGATGATAAAAATGAAAATACAAAACTCGAGTACACGCTTTTAAAAGGTCCACATGGCATGCAAATGGATAGGTATGGTAAAATACTATGGGTTCCAAAAGCAGCTCAAATCAACAATAACACTTTTGAAGTTGCAGTTAGTGACGGATATGGTACAGACGTTCAGCAAGCAAAAATATTTGTAAATAATGCACCTACAATAATATCTAATCCAAAGCCTGTAGGGCTAACTGGGCATTCATGGAGGTATAAAGTTGCAACTGAAGATTTAAACGGTGATAAGGTTGCTTATAGATCGGTAAGGCTTCCTAAGTATGCTAGGTTTGATAAAAATAAAGCAACAATTGAATGGTCTCCACGAAAAAATCAAATGGGTATGAATGACTTTATTCTAATGGCTGTTGATGAGCATGGCGCAACATCAACACACGAATTTCAAGTTCATGTGTTTCATGATCCAAGCACAAAGCAGTTAGTGAATACTGGATGGCCCCTTATGCTTACTTTTGTTGGAGTTGTTTTCGCCTATGGGATGTCTCAGATTTAGTTTAGTGTAAATCAAATTAAATAACTTACTTTTATCTTTCACTAAATTAAAACTTAATCCTACAGGGATAATAGGTAGACTCGAGTCCAAGTGCTTTAGCTTTATCCAATCTTTTTCTGTTGTTAACATATAATCGGCAGACAGCTTTTTGGATTTCTTTATTATTTTATTTAAATCTGACTGTTTATAGTCATAATGATCCTTCAAATTAGAATAGCCAATTATATTTTTTGCAATGACAGATGCGGTTAATTTAAAACTAGAAGCGTCTCCAATCCCTGATACTAAATATCCATTCTTACTCTCTAGAAGATGTAAAACATTTTTTTGTTGATCTTGAATATAGTTGGTCAAGTTATTATCGGCTGTAGAAAAGCTATAAGGTATATTAAAGTATTCAGCTACTTTGATTAGATCGCTCTCTTTTTCTATTAGATTTGATTTTGTAAAAATAATGAAATCAGCTCTTTGTAAATTTTTAAGGGGTTCTCTTAAAAAGCCAGTTGGAAGCATTCTATGTCTATTTTTTTTATCAAGTGAATTAATTAACAAGATATCTAAGTTTCTATAAATTGATCTGTGTTGAAACCCATCATCTAAGATTATCAGATCTAAAGAGTACGTTTCAAAAAGCTTTTTTCCTATTTCATAGCGATTCTTAGAAATACCTATTGGAGTGTTTAAGAGTTTTTGATAAAGCAGAAGTGGCTCATCTCCAGTTTCGTCGGCATTCAAATCTGGTTTTTCTTTGCCGTCATCATTACAGATTATAATAGCCCTTTTAGACTTTCTTCCATATCCCCGTGTTAAAATTCCAACCTTAAGGTTCCTTTTAATTAGTTCGTTTGCTATAAAAATCACAGTTGGTGTTTTTCCTGTACCGCCAGCTGTAATGTTCCCAACACTTAGCACAGGGCATTTTAGTTTCTTTTTTTTTAAAATATTCAAATCATAAAATAAATTTCTTATGTATACTATAGCTTCATAGGCGAATGAAATTGGGGATAAGAGGAATTTCAAACTATTTAAATTCATTTGCATCATACAAACTTTTTTTATAGGAATTTTCCATTCCTTCTTGGAATTGATTTTCCGCTTCTTGATAACTTAGCTCTTTATCAAGATATATAGGATCTCCATAATGAATAAATATTTCTCCGAATGGTTTTTCTAAATAAAAGGTGTCCCAATTTGTAAACCCCCAACGCCGCGTGGCAAAAACACTGGTTGGGATAATCGCTGCACTTGTAGCTTGAGCAGCTCGAACAATACCCGGTTTAGGGATCTTCGGAGGAC
>Ga0206682_10000946_pt1 | contig 29643 bp, 31 predicted proteins | sample M240m12015metaG_FD_155444 | JGI IMG/M metagenome (GOLD analysis project Ga0206682, IMG submission 155444) | Ammonia-oxidizing marine archaeal communities from Monterey Bay, California, United States - M2 40m 12015 | ecosystem: Environmental > Aquatic > Marine > Intertidal zone | place: USA...
CCTATAGGCATAGGATAATCTGTGTCGTCCTCAAATCCATTAGGGTCATTAGGATCAACACTTAAACTACTATTTACAGCATTGTAAACATCGTCTTCAAATTGACTTATGTATTCTGTCATTCTGATTGCTATAACCAATGCCATAACTAAGTCATCTGTTGCTCCAGGTTTTGCTTTAAAACTATTACCAGAGCTAACAAAGTTTTTTAATTCGCTCACAAGTGCTTTACTTTTTAAGTGCAATTTATTACTCTCTACTAATCTTTTTAATTGTAAACAGGCTTCCATTTTATTTTTATGAGTAGTATGATATCCTTTTCTGCCTTTTTTACCTTGTATGCGTTTAGGCTCGTGTAAAAAATCTCCTGGAAAAGTCTCTTCGCCAGTATCTCTAATAACAACTAAGGCGGCTTCACCAATTGTATTATTTTCTACAGTCCAATATATCTGTGATAAACCATTTGTTTGATCTTTTACATAATGCATTATTTCCAACATTACTTTAATTTGTTTTTCTACAGGTGACTTATTATGATACCATTCTGCAACTTGTTCCATACTAGGAACTTCTAATACTTGTATTGCTGAATTATCTCCGCCTGTACCACTACTTGGATCTAATGTAACTAGGTATGTACTATCATGTGTAGGTTGCTTATACCAACGTACATTACCCATTTTAATTTTAGGCTCAACACCTTCCATATCTACAAGTTTAAGTGGATCAATAAGTGTTTCATCATATATAATGAATTCACATTCATGCTCACGTCTAAAACGTTCTTCTCCTATCCTGCCTCGTTCTTCTGTAGCCCAAACAGGATCTCTATCTGGGTGCTGATCCCAAGTTGCTAACATAGGCTTAAATCCGTTTACACCCAACTCCTGCTCGTTTCCATGGGCGTCAAATAATTTATTTGCTTGACCCCAAATCATAGCAAAAGTATCTTCGTCACTATTAGGCGTACTTGTAATTATACATTTACCACCTGTTGCTAGTGTAGGAGATAATGCTGTCCAAAATTCACTAGCAATTCTGGGAGGCACAAAAGCAAACTCGTCCAAGTAAACTAAAGTAAGTGACATACCCCTACCAGTGTTTTCTGTTGTTGTACTTGCTACTATTCTGCTACCGTTATCAAAACTTATGCTACCTTTATTGTACTCTGTAACACCTGCTCTGATATGATCTGGCACACTTTCGTATGCATAACGAATACGTTGCATAATTTCCTGGGCACCTGCTTGTTTATGAGCCGCAACTAATATAGTACTGTCTGGCCTAAACATAGCATACCACAATAAGTATCCTGCCGCCACAGTAGTTTTACCCATCTGTCTGCCCAGCATGTTAATACTGTATCTGAAATTATTATAATTGTGGATTAATTCTAACTGATATTCAAAAGGTTCAAAGTCTATTCCGCCTTTTGTAGGATGTTGTATTTTTACATGATTTACCATAAAATACAGAGGACCTGTTTCTGCGTTAGCACAGTTCTTAAAGTCTTCTATAGTATCTGGTGTATATGCTACTTTACTGTAGCCTTGTTTAACCAGACTGGTGTCTGCTGTTCCTCTTGCCATACTACTATTTATATAGTATAGGGTTTAGGATATGCTTTTTTTAAGTTTGTCTTTGAGGTAATTTACTAAAACTTCTTTGTCTGTAGAGTAACTTGCATCTTTTGGAGACACAACCATTACTTTATCATCTTTAGGTTCTTCTGAATCACATGGCATTTCTGCTTCTGGTTCATCATGTGCTTCTGGTTCGTCTTTATGCATGTCTTGTGGTAAAGTAAGGCCTGCAAGTTTAAGTACATCTGCTAAGTCTTGCATTGTTTCGCCACTTGCTTCAACACTAACTGAACCCTTGTCAGTATTTTTATGTTGTTTAAACTCTACTGAGCCTTCAACTTGTTCTGGACTTTCTGGATTAAGTTCTACAGGAGCAACCATTTGGTCCTCGCCGTAAGCATCGCTCATTGCTTCTACAATTTCTGCTAAACGTTTTAATTCATCTACGCCTTCTGAGTATTTACTTGCCGTCATTGTTTCTTTCTCCTTTTCAGCCTCTTTATCCTTTGCTAGTGTTCCAGCCTGTGCCTTTTTAATCATATCAGCAACCTCTTGTTTTTGTTGATCAGTTACTGTAGGCATATTTACTTCATTACCATACTGTAGTATTTCTTCTTCAGAAGGTTCTGGTATATTTTCTGGTTCCATGCCAGGTTCTGCTGGTACAGGTTCTCCAGTTTTTTGTGCTAGTGCTTTTTGTAGGGCCATAATCTGATTATACCCTGTAAAGCCTGAGCTTAAAATTGTTAGATATGGTGATAAAAATTGTTTTAGAGCAGGCATAAATCTTTTGTTTATACCTCTTTCGTTGTTAATCTGTCTTAATGCTTGTCTCATTAAATTAACATCGGTGTCATCGCCCATTACATTAGATAAAACGTTTATAGGAACTTCCATATTTGATGAAGGTGCAAATTCATTTAAATCTATACTTTCTGCTACGCCACCTGTCTTAATAGATTTTAAATATTCATTCTGATATTTTATAAGATTACTTCCTATACCTAACATGCCAAAAGTTACTTTTGGATGATTCTTCATCATGAATTTATTAAATTCACCGTGATTAAACTCATTTGCTCTTTGGTCTTGAGCCTTTGCCGAACGTTCTGCACCTTGTGTTTGCTTAGGAACTTTAGGTGCTATTGCTGGTTTTTCGGCAGTCTTAGGATCATCATATCCCATTGGACTTGCCTCAGCAATATCATTTAGCATATCCCTTAAATTCATTACACTATACCTTTGAGAGATTGGCTATGATTAGCAACCTGTTTCTGGCTCTCTGTTCCTCTACCCATGTTAGGCATACCGTGTATTTGAGCACCAAGTTCTTCTAAGTCTTTACCCATTAACTGATCTTTGTCTGGATAACTACGGAAGTAATCTGCGCCTTTGTCTTTTTTAATTTGTTCAAGAGCTTTCAAGAATTCTTTATTATATTCTTCACCAAAGTGTGATTTAGCAAAATCTATTTCTTCATTTTGCTTTTCGTAATGTGCTTGGTCTTCATCATTAAGTACTGCATCTTCTTCGCTTACTTGTCTTTCAACATCTGCTTTTGCTTTTTCTTCTGCCATTTCAGACTCTATTCTTCTAGGGTCTTTAACATTATATGCTAATACTCTTTCATGATCTAAACCTAAGTTTACAGCACACCATACTTCTAGTATTCTTTCGTTGACTGGATATTTAAGTATAACATCTGTACTGCATACTTCTGAAGTACATGTTGTACCTTTAGCTCTGTAGAACTCCATTGGATTCTCTTCAATAGGTGTTCTCTTGAATGGTGTAGCACTAACTAAATTGTATTTGGCTAAACATTTTTCTAGCATATCCATATGGTCTGCACCGCAATCTGCGGCAAACTTGATTCTGTAACCATGTTCTTTATCTAATGATTCTGCTATGTAATTTTTAAGTTCCATATTAATAACTCCGTTATAACACTTATTTATCACTTTCTGATTTTTTCTGCTAAATAAAAACATGACAAAAGACACAAACATACGAGTAAGAGAACCACAAAACCCTGTAGAGGGAGAATATACTTTAGATAATTATGGTAATCTTGTGGTTTTTAAGGAAGGCAGATGGGTAGATATGACAAAATTAACTGTCTCCACCTCCGCCTTTTATGATTTTGAGTAAATCATTTCTATCAAAAACTGTAGCCTGAACCGACTCTGCTTCAGTACCTTTATTATCAAATTTATCGATTCTTGCCTTCTTGAGCATTAAATCTATTTGCTGTAATTTGGCTTTTGTCTTGGCATCACTGGCATCTAAGGCTATCTTTAACATATTACTTGCCTCTGCAAATACTTTACCAGCCGCCATATCACTAACATTCATACCTAGGCTCATTAGTTGCTCATAACTGTTTATAGCCTTTTTGGCTATGTCATTCATTTCAACTTCGTGATCTTCTAGGCCTTTAATTTCCTTAAATGCTAGATTAATTTTTTCACTGACACTTAAAGCACCTTGAGTTTCCTCAATTACTTCCTGAGTTTCTGCTACTGTAGGAACATTTTCCGTATCTGTCACTTCCTCTATAGGAGGTAAGTTAAACTCTTCTTCAAGTTTTCTTGTCATATTAGTATTTATTACTTACGTTTTTTAGCAACTCGTTTTTTAGCCTTACGAGGTTTATTATTTCTAAAGATTTGATCTTCGTTTATTACTTTAAAACGAATACCTTTACGTTTACACCACTCTTGAGCCGCTGTCCATTTAGCGGCGTTGAGATGTGTTTGTATTTGCTGTCCCTGAGTCCTAGCATTTTCCAATGTGGTTTGGTTAGCAGGCTTAATTTCGATAAGCTCAACATGTTGAGCACCATCTTTATCTGTGTATTGCACCATAAAGTCTGGAACATAGTTGTGATACTTTCCATCAACAGGACTTCTGTAAGGTATCTTTACGTTTTCACTTGCCCATTTTGTAATATTGGGATGATTATCGCACATTCTCATGAATGCTAACTCCCAACTACTTCTATAGGTAGGTAATTTTCCACCTACAAATTTAGATCCGTTTACAATTTCGTATTTGCCTTTTGCGAATTTAGTTGCCATAGTACTATTTATGGCTTAATGAGTGCTGATATTTTGCTACGTGAGTTTAATGTTGGTGTTTTTAAATCTATTTTATTACCTGCGGGTCTAAAAGAATTTATGGCCGCATAAGCATCTACAGTCAATTTTAAGGAATCCTGATTCATTTCAAAATATGTTGTAGGATGTAATCCTTGTACTTCTGCAACTTTAATTAAAACTCTTGCCATTGCTTTGGCATTAGATTTTTTGAAACCTATTGCTTGTAATTTTGTTTCTACAACTGAAAGTGTACTTGGATCTATTGGCGTATCTTTAGGTGCGGCAATTTCTGCCAGTATTTCTGAACTTGCTTCTGGTAATGGAAATTTTACACTTGCATTATCAATATATGCAACTAAAGTATCTTTAACAACTTTATACGAAACTTCATTACCAAAAGTATTATATATAGATGTTGACATTATGAAGGTGCTCCATCCTTAGGTGGTTTAACTGGAGCAGGTTCTGTGTTTGCTTCTTTTTTTAGAAGTTCTCTTTCTGCTACACTGAGTACATAGTTTTGTACTGCATCTCCAACATGATTACCAGTAAGTTTGGCTAAAATAGCCGTGCTTAACAATGATTTACCTGGGAACTCATTTGGATTTTGAGATAGTGGTAAATCAATTACATCATATGTACTTGGCGTTGGCTTAGTTCCGCCAGCCTTTTTCTTAGTTTCGTCGCCTTCACTACTTGCATCATCTGATTTTGGTGGTTTAACTTCTTCTTTCTTTTCTGGAGTTTGTGGTTGTAATGTTCTTCCTCTAGTACCAAACTTACCGTCATGATTCCCAAGGAATTCCATGTCAGTACCATCGTCAATAATACCTAATGGTTTAACAAGTACTTCGTCACTAGCAAATTTTAGATCTAACACATTCTCAAATCTATCTAAATCTACTCCAGAAAGATCAAAGTTTGCAATATCAAATGTAGTAAAGTTTTCATAATCACATTGTATCGTAAACTCTACAAATTCATTACTACCATAATCTATATCACCAAAATCAAAACTATTAATAAGTGGATTTGTCATACTATATTGTACACCTTTTCCACCATGATACATAATTATATCTATACGCTCAAAAAATTGTTTTGTTCGTTGTAAATTTAGTCCTGCTTCCCCACTTTTAAAACTTGTTCCACCAAATGATGAACTTGGATTTTCTAATGCAGAGTCTGTATTAACTTTAATATCTCTATCGCCTGTAGCATTTCTATTACGTGGATTCATATATAGATAAGAAAAATATCTCATCAATACTTGTAACCATTCGTTGTTTAGTGTATCAAATACAGCAATCTCCACAGGTGCATATTCAACTCCTGTTGTTACAATTTTCTTTTTGTTGTATTGATTTTTTACTAAGTTTTTAAATGTTACAGAAGGCAATTTTGCTCTTCTTACTAAACTAGAAATGTTTGTTTTAAATGTATGATTTTCCATATCTAGAAAAGACGCCAAATCTCTGTTAAAAACAAAGTTCACATATCCTTCAAATTTGATACGTGGTGGATTGACGTCAGGTCTAAATCTGTAATTATTACGGAAGTCTCTGGCGTAGAATTTATCTTTAGTGTTTTTACCTAAAAATTTAAGAAAATTCATACCAGAGCCACCTCAAGTTAAGCCGTTAAACTCCGATTGTTGAACCGGTGCTTACTGTTTCTGGGAATGGGTTTCCTGCTACTGTTCTTCCGTTAATATCGTTATCACCTTCATAGTGAGTTGCGTTATCGTAACGTACCTGCATAGTAACTGTTACTTGCTCTCCTGTAGCATAGTCGCCATCACTGTAGTCTACGTTTGTTAAAAAACATCCTTCAAGGAACCAAACCTCTGTAGCACCTGCATTAACACCATCCAATACTTCAATTTGCATGTCAAATTTATAATCTGAACCTGATGCTGGAGTAGTTTGTTGGAAGTGGTTAACCTGTCTTTGGACTTGTGATCCAACTGACTTGGCTACTTGGTTAGTTATATCGTCCCTTACTGTTACAGTAATTTGTTCCCAAGCATGTTTACCTTGTAGGTAACTTCTTGAGTTATAACTATCAATAATTATTTCTTCATAAGTAATTTTCGGTCTAGTAACGTTCTGTACATTCTGAGTCAATATTTTTGCCTCTGGCTGTCCACCAAAGTTGTTTAAAAAACTAACCCTAAATCTATACTTCAGTTTCGGCATTAAAATACCGGAACCAGTTGCACCCGTTACCGGAACTCCAAACTTACTTTTGGTTTCGTTTGTTGCACTTGATACTGCCATATTGTTCTCCTAGAACTAAATTATATGCAAATATTTATCATTTCTAGCAGAAAATAATTAACAAGTGTTTTAATTTAATCACAAAAAAAGGGCAATTAAATGCCCTTTTAATGCTTATTTTCCCCTATGCTGACTCTTTAATCCTGTTTATAGCAACGTCTCCGCTCTCTATAATAGCAGTAATGTCTGTAAAACCATAATTTTCTACAATAAAGTATCTTGTATTAGGAATAATATCTTCAATTTCCATTACTTCATAACCTACTTGTGGTTGCTCAGCAATAATATCACCTACTGAAAGTGAATGCATATCTCTATATGTAACTTGCTCACCATCTTTTCTAGTAATAGTTTTCATTACAAATCCTGATACATGACTATCAAAAACAACATCTTCACCAGTATCTTCATCTAAGTATTGTTGATTAAGAACACCAAATACTTCATTTTTACTTTTGATAGTGTAGTCCATATCACCACTTGAAAGTCCATTATATCTGCCATCTACTTCACATACTTTAGTATAGTGTGAGAAAAACTCTGCCTTAAAATCTATTTTTCTGTCATCGCCTCTGCCATGCATAGTTTCCATTTTTGCATGATATAGTGGATATTTTTTAGCGGCTCCTGTGTGTCCGCCTTCGTTTGAATTTACAAAGTCATGAATCTCATCTGTAACTTTGATTTGATATATGTTATATTGCATAAAAACTCCTACCTTTTTATTTAAACTATACATATATTATAGCAAATAATTAGATATTGTCAAGCCTTTTAGTCATAAAAAAAGGGCAGTAAAACTGCCCTTTTTAAAAGTTTTAAAAACTTATGATGCTGTTGAACCCAATGTGTTCTGGATTCTGATCGGTATGTAAATAAACTCTACTGCTTTCACTGGTTGTACAGCAATATCAATGTATAGTTCGTTTCTATCGATTCTAGCCGCAGTATTATTTGTTGTGTCACAAACTGTAACAAAGTCAAATAATCCACGTTGTTGTACTAATTGAGCTAACAATCTGTCTACAACTACTTTAGCATTTGCTCTTGTAACCTCATCATTTGGTTCAAACAAGAATGGTTTTACTGCATCATCAAGTTGTTCTCTGATGTAAATAACCAATCTTGAAACATTAACTCTGTCCAATGCACTTGATACTGAGTTAAGTGTTTTCTGTCCAAATACTGCAATTCCTCTTCCTGGGAAGTTACCAATTGGGTTAATTTTGTTAAGGTAAAGACTATCTCTTTGTCCTTCACTTAAACTAACTGCTTGGAATTCTCCAGTAGTTGCATCAAGGTAACCTGTAGACGTTGCATTATTAACAACACCTCTTTGGAAACCTGCTGGTGCAAACCAAGGGAAAGCAACTGAGTCATTAAATGCAATAGTTCTTAATGCCATATGTGAAGCAGGAACCATAACTGTTGTACCGTCTAGGTTTGTTGATAAACCATGTGGGTAGTAAACAGCCGCTTGTGAAGATGCACTAATAAGTCCGTCTTCTCCGTTCTCTGTCGCATTGCCGACATTAGTAGCCCAGTTTTGTGTGCTTGTAGCATCTGCTGATAATCTCATTGGAGCATCTGCAACACAAAATACTGTATCTTTTCTATTAACACTTAAAGCCAACATTTCGTCTAAACATTCTGCATATCCTGGAGTAGAACAAATATTAAATCTGTTTGTCTCATTTAGGATTTCTTGGTTAGCCACTAGTTGTGATTGCATTGCTCTTACAACTACTTTACGTTGTGCTTTTCTCAGCATATATGGTGAACCATCAGTTTTATTACCTGAATAATCTTTCCATAAACCGCTTGTTGCGTCGTATTGCTTAACATTACCTACTGAAGCCATTTTATTCCATGCTAACATATTAACAGGATATAATGCCGCATTAGGAAGTCCATTAGCAGTACTTAACAAAGCACCACTTGAACTTGCTCTAAAGTCACCAAATAAGATACCATCGCTGGTAACTTGGTCTGCATTATCTACTAATACCCAAACAGAACTTGCTCTCTTATAGATTTTAGGGAAGTTTTCTAAATCGCTACTATCGATCCAAATATCACCGTCTACTAAACTACTTGCGCCATCACTTTGTAATGTTGGTGCTGAAGCACTAAACTGAGCGTCATTCGAATAAGTTGCCCATGTACCTGCATTTTGATATAGTAAATCAATATTTGTATTAGCAACATTATTATCATACCATAATGTTCCTTGTACTGCTGGTCCTGTAATTGCGTTGTCAGATGCTTCATAACTTAATGATTTAAAGTTACTGTATGTTCCTACTGCAATATTAATGTCTGCTGGTGTATAACCTGAAACATTACCTGCCGCAAGAGCAATATCTTTACCGTCTGAAGTTGTAATTGTAACTTTACCTGCTACATTACTTGCAACTGCTGTTGTGGCACTAAATCCTGTTGCCCCATTAATACTTGCAACTATATCATCTACTGATACTGAAGACACGTCTGCACCTGCAAATGTAACTGGAATATCTGTTGCACCATTAATGCTGATGTTAATAGATACTTTATTAGCATGTGCTGTAAAGTTTTGTCCGTCTGCTACAGCACTTGAACTTGCAACTGAAAGTGTAGCACTTCCGTTATGTCTTTTCAATGTAAATGATGCTTCTGAACCGCCGTCTGCCCATAAATCACCAACTGCTGGAGATGGATATGTATTTGCATATACAACGTTTGAATCTTCTTCTGCTACAATATTCTCTACTGCAAAAGCACTAGTAGTAGTTGAATATTCTTTAACAACAATGTTTGAACCATTGTTAGGTGTTGTTTCTTGTAAGAAAATATCACCTGTTGTTAAAGCACCACCACCTGATTTTGTTGTAGGTATTGCTAAATGGCTTGCAAACTGAAAATCACCTGCTGAGCCACTTACAGCACTTGACCAATTACTTGAACCGATCTTGTACCATGCATTTGCTATTTTTTCGTAAAAGTCAATAGTAGACTTTGTTGCACCTGTGCTAGTGTAGTAAGATACACAAAAGTCACCCGTTACGCCGAAAGCCGCTTTTGGGTCACCATTGCCGTCAACTTCTGACGCACCAGGTTTTTTAACTGTTTTTAACACCCATGCTGAGCTCTCATACCTTTTAAGACCCCATGAAGTTAAACTAGTGTCTAACCAATAGGCTCCGTTGGCTGGTGCTTTTGTAGGTGCTGTTGAACTTGCTGAAAGTTCATCAAGGTCAATGTCTGCTCTAAGTACATAGGCTCTGTTTGCGATACCTAAGAAACTGTAAGCGGCCATTAGACCATATTCATTTTGTTCTGCGCCATGTAAAGGTGTAGAACCACTTGTTTTAAAGACTGGATTACCAAAGTTCTGTAGTAATTCTCTTTGTGAAGTGATTTGATACAACTTACCGGCTGTTGCTGATGTGGTATATGCGGCTGTAGATGTTCCGTCTGGGGCCTTTTTGTCTTGTGCAGTTGCAATCACAATTAATGGGACTGATCCTGCACCAGCGGCCGCGTAAAACGATTCGTCTGATACACTTATACTAACACCAGGGCTAATTAATGTTGCCATGTTGTTCTCCTTAATTTATATTAGTACTAATAATATAGTAATAGTATTTATCAGATTTGCGTATTTTAGTGTATTTACGGATATTAGGCTGTATTAGGCTGTATTATATTAATTTAAGTGTCTGCTTAAACTCGCCTGTTTTCCAGTCTCTAATGTCTTCTACTTGCTTGGCTAGATCTTCGAGGGTTCCATTATTTTTAATAATGTAATCAACTGGGTAGCCTGCCCAATTCCATTCACTTTCATGAACATCTCTGTATTTGGTTGTCATTATCTTTCTGCTAACAACGTTATCGTGTGCCTGACTTGCTGTTCCAAACCATTCAGGAAGTTCTCCACGTTGTACCCAGATAACAACTCCACCCATGTCTTTAATTAAATCCAGTTCATTTCTGAATCTGGCGTCACTTATAACAGTACATGGTGTGTTTTCTATTTGTTTTCTTATTCTGTATTCCAAACTGTTTAACCAAATATCTTGGTCAAAATGATTTCTAAGTACTTCTGTACCTAATAATTGCAATGCTAGTCTGGGAGTAAAATTTGGCACACCTAATTTTTTAGTCCAAAATACATCAGGTGTTTCTCTGAAATCTCTGCTTTCTGTTGTATCACCTTCCAGCATAGATCTATCCCAACCAAAAATGCTGGAACATAAATCTTTAAGGGGGGCGGCAAAACTGTCATGAACACAACCACGTTCTACAAACATATTGGCTACTGTATCTTTGCCACTGCCTATAAAACCGGTTATTCCTATTAACATTAGCCTATCACAAATCCTAGAGGGGTATTACCTTCTTCAAAGTTATGTAATCGTTCTCTTAACGACTCAACTTCTTGTTGTCCTTCTGCCTTTAGAGCGTCACCATTAAGTGTAATGGCTCCACCGGCTCCAGGTAATCCTGATGTGTATTTACTTCTTGCTTCTCCTAACATAAGTTTAGATTGTGCAAGGGAGTATGCGGCTAACCAAGGATTGGCTCCCACATCTTTAAGCAAGATACTTTCAGGTATAAAATTATATACACCTACAGCAATATCTTCTTCGTGTCTAATATTACGCATAATTTTTAAATTTTTAGTATTTCTGTTCCAAATAAAATTATACTCACTACCAAAGACACGGCCAATAGTTTCTTTGTATTGTGCAAATGCATCAAATACTGCTAGTCCACCTATTTGTCCTGCTTGTAACATATACATATTGTTAAATGCTACATCAAACGGATCAAAGTTGGTACCGCCACCACTATTAGTTCCTATACCTCTACGATATATACGCCTAACTTCCATTACTTCATCTGGTAAAGTGTAGTCAGTTTGCCCGTCAACAGTTTCGATAAAGATAATACTCTCTTCAACACTACCAGCACTTAACTGTCTATATGTACTTAGAGCTTTGTTAATTGCTATGTCGTAGTGTTCTCTGTCCAACTCAACATCTACTATGCCATCAGCCAAACGAAGTTGTAACTCACGTATGAGATCTTCTCTACTACTATATCCTATTGTATCTATTGCCATACTACTATTTATCGTTTTCCTTATTAAAAGGCCTTTAATATGATAGTATTCTCGTTTATTCTACCGTTCATTTTTATACCAGTAGTAGTAAGTTCGTCAAAGGACTTTGAGAACTTAGTTTTTGCTTTTCCTGTCCAATTTGTAATTTGTTCTTTAGGTTTACGCAAAGTTTTTTGTAAACTTAGATCTTCATCAAAATCTTGTATAGTAGTTCCTTTAACCATTAAGCCAGACCCAGGTCGGTTCATTGACCTTGGATCTTTTGTGTGGGCATGATATACTCCTAACTTTCTTGTCTTAGTATTATATACCCAAATTTCATTTGCATTTACAATTTCAGTAGGATGTATACTTGCTATTCCTAATTCACTATCATTAATTTGATATTTTAATTTTTTAATAATTGAATCTTTACTTCTGGCTCTTGGCTTACGAGCTTTTCTTGTAGTTGCTTTTGTTTGTATGATAGTTTCACATGCAGTATTAATTTTTTCAAAAAACTCTAAATACTCTTTACGCATTTTAGGTGTAAAATGACCGTAGCCTTCTTTAATATCTGGATCGTTCCACTCTTTAACTTCTAATGCTTCATTATATGCATATTCAAAATCGTCTTTTATAAGTTTTGCATGAGCGGCCTTTATTTCAGGTCTATAAGAAACTAAATCCTTATATGGCTCAAACTCTTTTAAAGTTTTACTACCATCGGTAAGACAGTCTAATTGATACTCCCATTCTGCACAAAGGTGTTCAACTTGCATTTTCATTCTTTCCTGAATACTAATAACTTTTTTAGGACTTGCTTCTAATTTTTCTTTCTTTTCAGATAAAACTTCTTTGCCACGTGTAATCCATTCTTCTTTTCTTTTCCAAAGATGTTTTGAAATGCTTTCAGGCATATATCCTAATTTATATTCAACGTATGTAGAAATTCCTGTTGCGGCGAAGGCCCAGTCTGGATTTGCTAGAACAATTTTTTGCTCTTCCTTAGTCCAGCCCGATGTTTCCTTAACCCAATTTCTAACAGAAGCACAAAGTTTCTTTTTAGGTATCTCAGTCCTAACAAAGTACTCACAACTATGAAATGCTTTTGCTTGTTCTTCTGTATCAGTAAGAGCTCTAAATTTATTCCATTCAGGCTCTTTTGTAACGTATATACTTCTTTCTTTCTTTTTTCTTGGCATGTGTGTTGTCTCAGTCTTCAAATATTTCCGGGTCTGGATTAGCATATAACATCTGTATTGCTAAAGGCCAACTTTTAAACCCTTGTATATCATTTTTATCTTTAAGAACGTTTTTTTGCTTAAAGAACTGAACAATACTTATCATTCCGGTGAATTTTCCTGCTTTTTCGCCTGCTTTGAACATGAAATACGAATTTGCGGCTATAAAACCTAAAGATAGTAGATAAATTTCCATAATAATCCTTAATAAAAAAACTAGTGTAACAAAAAGTTATTTATTTGTCAAGGATAATATTTTATTTAAATACCAGGATTTTCTTCTACCAAAGACAACTAACTCAATATGCTCTTCTTTAGTCTCTGGAAATTGATCGTACCTATCAGTAAATTGATAAGTGGAGTGTGGTAATAGATCTGTTTTGGATTCAATAACTTTAGGCTCTGTGAGATACTCGCCGTATTGTTTAATAAAGTTGCTAGTAAAAAGTTCGTACTCGTCCAAAACGTCTGTTGATATCTCATACTTGTCTTCAACATATTTCCTAACATCTGATATAGTTTCATTTACAATATTGCGTGAATGTAAAATAGGCGTAAAGCATGATATAAAATTCCAGCCTATAAAACTAAATCCGCCTAACTTTTTAGTAACATAACCTTGCTCAACCCATTCGTCCAAACATTCATCCATTTGATCTAATACTTCTTTGAATGGAAATTGTGGTTGCATAAAATACTCAAACATATCTGTATGGAGTTTCATATATTCCACACCATTATTTTTATGCAAATAATCTGCAATAAATCTGCTTACACCACCTGAGTACATGCCAATTAAAAACCAAGTAAACTTAAGAACATATCTCATGTCAGATAGTGTCATTGTATTGTTGCTTAAAACTAATTGTATGTTTTCTCCAATACCTTGCTCTATCTCACTTAAAATATTTTGTTCATTTGTGTCATAAAAGTAATCATATGAACTAAATGTTTTATATTCGTAATCATCTGCCTGTGTTTCCATCATAGGAGCATTTACTAGTAATGCTAATTTAAAGACTTCTAATTGTGTAATGCCTGACTGTAATATTTTTTCTAGGCCTGCTAACCAGGTCTCTTTGGTCTCACCAGGCAAACCAACTATTAGTTCTGTTAAAAGAGGAATGTTATTTTCGTTAGCAAGATCCACAATATCACTTAAAACATTTATTTTTAAATTTTTACGTTTAATAATTTCCAGTACATCATCATCTCCAGTTTGTAAACTTAGTACAAATCCTGTTTGAATTTTAACACTATCAAATATTTTAAGTATATCTACAATAGTTTTATTACTATTTTTAGCATAACTTACACTAATACCACTTGGGTAACCTGTAGTCCTTTTATTCTCAGCGATAATTTCTGCAATTTGCATATCTCTGTCTTTAAAGATACCAAAGTTACTATTTGTCATTGCCATAAAAGGTAATTTTTTATCTGCAAACCATTTCAGTTCGCTTTCTATCCTGTCAAAATATACTTTAAACATTTTAGATGCAGTTAAACTACCCCAATCACAAAACGTACATGCATAAGGACACCCTCTATCTGTTTCTAATGTGGGTATCCATTCTATATCTGTGTGTTTAGCCATTAAATCATCAAATAATCCTTCTGTATATGGACTAGGAATATCTAAATCTTTCATTCTAGGCTCTGCCCAAAGTTTTTTAATCTCTTCTTTTTTGGCTATGGATTGTAGAATTTTTGTACAAGCAATCTCTCCTTCGCTTACAACTAAATAATCTATATAAGGATGTTTATCAAAAAACTCCTTGTCTTTCCAGTCTAAGTCAGGTCCACCTGCAAGTATTTTAACATCTGGGTTTGCCTGTTTTAATAGATCACAAAATCTGTAACAGTACTGACTACTCCATATATAAAAACTTATAATTATAACATCGCACTTTTTGTAATGTTCTACTGCTTCATGAACATTATCTCTCCTAAAGAGCATGTCGTATAGTTCATAATTTTCATTTACAAAAGGGTCTTGCTTGACATAGGACCACAATAGTCCTACAGTATAAGGGAGATAAAAACTATTTAAATGTTTTGGTCCAGTCTGAAAGTTAGGCTGGATAAGGCCCAGTTGCAACATTATTTTCCTCTGCTAAAATTTTTCCTTTGGTTGTGAGGCAAATCGTTTGCTATAATATTTTTCCAAACAGCAATGGTTCTATCTAACCCTTCACTTATACCTACCTTAGGAACCCATCCTAATCTTGTAGTGATCTTGTGGTTAGTGCTATTCAACAAATATATTTCTCCTGGTCTTTTAGGTTTGGTATTCCAATTTACATGTCCTTCCCAACCTAGTTTATCTGCAATTATTTTTACATAATCTTTAATTTTAATTGCATTATCAGGTCCTATACAAAATATTTCTCCTGCACACTTGTCAGGATTATTTATAACTAATTCCCAAACATCTAGTAGATCATCTATATAAATGAAGTTTCTGTATGGCTCACCATAACCCAAATTGATTTCCTTTGGATCTTTGAGCATTTGTGTAATAATTTGTTCAGTTACAAAGAAATCATTATCCTTTCTACCGTATGCATTTGTTTGTCGTATTGCAGTAAATGGTAACCCATAACTTCTGTGTGCATATTCTAAATACTTTTCACAGCCATATTTTGCAACGGCGTAGGGGGCATTAGGATTAGGAGGTGTTGCTTCATTAAATGCAATGATACCTTCTTCTTTACCATCTCGTATAATATCACTAATAGGTTGCCAGCCGTACACTTCCATTGTACTTGCAAATACAAAGTTTTTTAAATTAGGCAGTTCTTTTGCAACTTCTATCAGATTGACTGTGCCAGTATAGTTAATGTCACTAAATGCTATCTGCTCATAGAAGCTCTGTTCTACTTCCGTCCTTGCCGCCAAATGCACAATAATTTCAGGATCAAATGTTGATATTTGCATAGCAACTTTGGAATGGTCTCTTAAATCTTCTGTTAAAAATCCTAGCTCATGTTTATCTTTTAATCTAGCCACCATGTGCTGACCTATAAAACCGTCTGCGCCTGTAATAAAAATTCTCATATTATATCCTCTTCTTTTGCATACCCTGTGAGTTGCATTGTAAATCTAGGTTCGTAACCTAAGTTAGCGACTGAATGAACTAAGTTTGGTCGTATTATAGTAAAGTCACCTTTCTTATAATCTAACCAACTTTCATTCTCTATTTCTATATAATGGCCCATTAATCTGTCTTGTAAGAATAAATTTACTCTTACAGGTACCATTCCTTCCGTATCCATATCTTCTCGTTCTGCTTTTTTACGCATTTTATATAACGTATCAACATGTGGTGCAATAAATCTGCCTGGCATTAATTTATTAACAGTAACTATACCATAATGTAACCAATCACTAAAATGATCATATACACCATGAACCCAACTTGGGCAATCATCTTCAAAAACTTGCCATACCCAAGGTGCTTCATGTGGGTAATCTGGTACTGCTACACCTTTTTTATGCCAAAAGCCACCACTATAAACTGTGTTTGTATGGTCTGTAAATTTAAGTCTGTATAACATTTCTTCTGTTATATTACTTATATCAACATGTCCTTTATGCATTTTTCAAAACCGTTATCTGAGCGGAATAAAAAGGTTCATCTCCCATGTTTCCTGCCAAATGCCAATCATCAACTCCAAATTTTACCCAATCTCCTCTTCTCCATTTTACAAAAGGTTGATCGTGTACTTCATAATAGTGTCCACGTTTCCAATCTTCTAAAAATATCAAGTAACGATAACTTTCGCCCTCGCCATGTTCTTGTTTTAGTTTAAAATGTTTATCAACATGATGTGGAATTGTTTGTCCAGGTGGAATATTAATTACACTTACAACATGATGATCAAAGTCTTGTGGTATCTTTTTTGCTAAGTCATGGACCCATTGAGGAGATGTTTCAAACATTTGCCATATACTGCTATTATTTTCAGTATAGTATTGTTCTATTTTATCGTATTGTTGATAACATTGAAAATAATCGTCAAAGTTTAATTGACTCATTTGTTCATTTGTTATTCCACAATTATCTATATGCCCGTATTTAATCACAATAACTTTCTAATGTCCCTTTACGTCTAAGGTCTAAAGTAGCACAGTGAATGCCGCCTGAGAGCGTCATAGAGTGCCTGAACTGTACGGGTACACTATTGATCCCATACTTGTCTAGTTCTCTCATTAGAGGCTCTTGTGCAGAGTCTAATACTACTGTATTCTCATCTACACTTAATAAATTCATACCAATATATGGAGAGCATGGAGGCATATAACCTTCTTCTGCTAACTTACTTCCTTGCACTACACAATCGTCGAACCAAATTTTATCCCACTTTTTAAACATCTCAGGACAATTATCAGGTGTTACCCTGCTACTGTTCATTAATACTAATCCTGGTCTGAGTGGAACAATAGTGCTATCAAAATGTGCAAAACTATATAGTTCACTGTAATGCATTTTGTAACCCATAGGTTCTACTAATCTTTTTAACCACTGGTACCCTTTCATATTTCCTGAATTAGATACTTGGTATAATAAATCTTTACCAACTCTCACTATGTTTGGTGCATCAAAGCATATCTCATGGTTTAATAATGTTGGCTTGTCTTCAATATCTTCAAATGTATACATGTCATCATGTAAATTTGGCTTTGGTGCTTGTAACCATAATGCACCATCCTCAAATGCTTCGTACATAATGTCTTCGTATAATTTTGTTTCGAAATATCTTGCTCTAACAGGAGTAGGTGTTTCAATTAACATGTCACCTAATGGTAGTATTAAATCACGTGGGCACCAACTGTACCAACCTTTTGTATTCCATCCTTGGCCAATATCGTAATTTACATTGTCCCAATCAATAATTTTAGGTCTGCGTACTGTTACGCCTAAATCTTCTAATGCTTTTGCAAGTCCGTCTGCATCTTCATTTGCTTCGTCAATTACCCATTGCGGGTAAGTACCTTCTAATTTTTCTACGTCTTCTTTTGGAAAATTTGCGTAACTGAAACTTCTTGCGGATATGTCAGTTGCAATTCTGCTGTGGTGGGCATGTCCAACGATGATCTCTTCCAAAGGATCCCAATCGTTGTGTGAATTAACTATCATTATGTCTCCTGTGTGTTAATAATATTCCTACTATTTATAATATCGCACTTATATACACTATGATTATCAGTTAGTTCTACCTTACGCCAAGGATAATTAACGTCCTGTCTAAAGTGCTCTTCTTTTGCTGTTATCAACTCTAATGGTTTGTCTAGTCTGTCAAATGCCTGGTCTGTACTCTCGTTTGGTTCGCCGTAAAATCCTACAATTTCAGGAGCCGACCAAATACTTTTAACAATATTAGAATCTTTTAAAAATTTTATTCCTAATGGTCTTGATCTTACGCATGTATAGAAAGATGTTCCTGCAACTAATATACTTTTATTTCTAAATAAATCAACTTTATCTTGTATATCATAGCAGGAGTGTCTGGAGTATCGTTCTCTAGGAAATTTTGCATGGTCCTTAAAAACGAGATCAGTGCCATTAGAAAACAATTCGTGTTCTGAACCATATGCACAATATACTACGTCAGTGATTCCAGTTTCTATACAAAGCCCTTCTAAATAACTTACCATTTTGGTATATTCTAATTTATGCTGTTCTTGATTAAATTTTTCTTTGTCCAAACTGTCTGCATTAAATAAATCTATTAATAATAATGTGTCTATTTTAATCATTTGCTAACCATTCTGATACGCATACCCTGTAATTTCCGTGTACTCCTCTATTAAACTCTGAGTGCCTTAAATCATCTCCTAATCCAAAAATAATTGTATCAGTATATACTAAATCTTGCTCTGCACAAATATCTTCATATTTACTACCAAATTTAGTCCAATTATAATCAGGAGAAAAATTTTTCATATATTCAACACCTAATGCCATACTGTAATTATTCTGCATTTTTACTTCGTTTAACATACTAACACCATCATCCACATAGTCTCTAGTAAATCTAATTCCAACTCTGTGATTCTCTAGTGTATGAAAAGGCTTACTTAAACTGCATGTTACTTCTTTTATGGCAGGAAACTCATCTAAATCTATATGTACATGTTTTGATATGCCCCAATATGCTAAATCTAAACATACAGGAATATTATGTACTTCACAAGCCTTCATTATATGTTCAAAATCTGGGTGCATAGTACCATAATCGCTAAAAGGTGCACTTATTATTAATGCATGTAAATCAGGCCCTCTTAAAGTTCCTTCTAAATGATGAGGATAAGGTATTGTAGTGAATTCAACATGTTTTCCTAAACAGGCATGATACTGAAAGTCACCTGCTAAAACAAGTATTTCTCTATCTTTACTGTGCCTTAAAATAAAATTATCAAATGTTTGACTAGTACCTTGGGTATAATCAGCAAAACTAAAACTTTGCAATCCTAATAAACTTTTTGAGTTGCTATAATTAATCCATTCTCTCCATACATTAGCATATTCTTCTAACGTTGGAATATGTATATCGTTTTTTTCTATATGAAAATGAAAATCCGATATCTCTTTGTTTTTAATAGGTCTTGCTCCTCTAATTGCAGGCATTTACTACCTCCTCAAAAAAGTTATTATTACTCATATATCTAAAATTTCCTGTGGTAATCCTTTTATAATTGTGTTCTACATCATTTTTTAAAGTATACATTAAATTATTAAACTCTGTATTGGATAATTTTCTTATGTTACTTATAGTATTAAAAAATCCTTGTACCCTTAATTTTAGTGTGTCATGATTATTAAAATCTATATCCCAATATTTACCAAATGTTTTAAACTCTAATTTGTGTAATTCTTCATATAACCCTTTACACCCTACAGTTATAAAAGGTTTTTTAAAGTACATAGGAAACATTTGCTTTTCATCTACATATCCATATCCATAAGGTTCACCGCCAGGTATTAATGCAATACTGCCTGTATCATATAACCAAGGTCCAGGAACACCTCTGTCGTTTAAATCTTTAAGATCTATAACATGTGGTCTGCTGTATATAGTATTTGTTATTCCACTTATTTCCTTTTCAGTTAGTTTTTCCTTTAATAATAAATCATGCATGGCAGTAGCCATTAAATGCATGTGATAAGGAAATTCTTCTTTAGTTTCTGGATTGTCAGTTATTTTTGATAAAAAGTCTGGCGACATAGAATAATTACGTGAATAAGTCACATCATTTAATCGGTCACCTTTTTGTTCAATATAATAGGATATTAAAAGCCTGTGACTTCTGCAATTACGCATTGTGAGTAAAAATTTGTTTTCTAATCCTGCATATTCTGGATTTACACCTTGAGGAGGCTCACTCTGATGTAAATTTACATGGGTGCCTTTTCCTAGTATGCTTGTGATGTAATGAACTCTATCTAAATACCATAATTTATGTATTTTATTAACATTTTTACAATGTACTAGATGTTTTTTATAATTACCATAATAATCTTCTGTTTCACCTGAGCCGCTCATAACAAATTTTATTTCTGGGTATTGGCTTGATAGTTTAACAAAATACATATTTGCATCAAAGAAATAAGGTTCAGTACTTGTATAAATTAAAAATACTGTGTTAGGCAAATTATAACTTACACATTCTGCTATTTTTTCATCAATTAATTTGCCAAAATCTGATAGTGCAAATTTTTCTCCTGCAGACTCATATGATATAGGAAAACTTTGAAAGTCTATAGGAAAAATATTTAATGCATCACTAGGAACTTCTCCATTTAGGTTGTGTATAATATTAAAATTAAATTTATTTTTATCATACCTTGTTTCGTCTGTAAGTTGACACAGAACTTCAAGTGGTAAGGGCTCTCTACCCAGCCAACCAATTTTATTGTGCTGTTCTACTACTTCATCAGTAAACTGAAATCCGTTATGTAAATAAACTAAATTAATATTATTCATATATGTCCTGGCGGAGAGTGAGAGATTCGAACTCTCGGTACAGTTACCCGTACTCTTCCTTAGCAGGGAAGTGCTTTAAGCCGCTCAGCCAACTCTCCTTTCCACTATTTATTATTATTATATACAGTTATAATTTATTACTGATAAATATTGGTATGTATACCGATCATATAAACAACATACATGTTGAAGTGACTGACAGATGTAATGCAGAATGTCCTGTATGCCCAAGATCCTATAGTGGTGGTGAAACATTTCCGTATGTAAGAGATAAGGAATTAGATTTAGCATATTTTAAACTTATAGGTCAAGAGTTTTTATCTAAAATAAAAACCTGGAATTTTTGTGGTGTTAAAGGTGACCCTGCATCAGCACAGGAATTATTTGAAATTTTAGACTACATTCTTTATTGTAATCCTGATACTAGGATTTTAATAAGAACAAATGGTGGTGCTAGGAACGAAAAGTTTTGGATTAGAGTGGGAGAGTTATTTTTTAATAAAGACTGTGATGTTGTTTGGAGTGTGGACGGTTGGGAAGAAACTAATCATATTTACAGAAAAAATGTAAAATGGAATAAACTATATAACAATATAATGGCTTACATTAATACTGGTGCAAGTTCTATGTGGGAGTTTAATATGTTTGGCCACAATCAAGTAGACTTACCTAAAGTTACAGAATTTTGTAATACACATAATATCTCTCTAACTACCAGAAAACCTTTTGGTTTTGAAGAAGCAGGTGGTTTTACTAAAACTATTGCTGTATATAATAAAAGAGGCGACGGCAAAACATCTGAATATGCTTACAGTATAAAGCCACATGGCGTTGCTGAGTCACAAATTGCTGATGTTGTTTATCCTAGTACTGTAGACAAGCATGAATGGACACCTGGAGTATACGACATGATGAGAAGTAGTTGGTTAAAAACATCAGGCACCACAGTACAATGCCAATCAACAAAAGAAGGCACAAGAAGTCAAGAAATATATTTAGACTCTAATGGTATGATTTTTCCTTGTTGTTATACTGCAGGAAAATTCCATATGGGAGACTTCCAAATTAATACCATGTTTAGGCCATACAAACGTAAATTAGTTGTGACTGAAGAAAATAGTATATATGATGTTTTAAATCTAGATCTGTTTACTAAAGTTATGCCTGATGGTATGTTAGGAAAGTTAGATGACGATGCTGGTTACTGTATAACATGTGCAACACATTGTAAATTTTAACCAAAGTTTATAAAAACCGATAAATAGTAACATGCCAAGATTAAGTTTATGGAATCCGACAAAAACAAATGACTACAGTTTCATTGATAGAGTTGTGGGCGAGCATATCTTTGCGGGTGGTACTGGTGTACATATACACAAATATATGGGTATTCAGGACACACCAAACGAGAACGATCCTACTAGACCAAGCAGTGGTTCAAGTGCTAATAGTGAAGTTTTTATACAAGATCTATTATTTTTAGAAAACAGAGATAGAAAATATAGCGAAGACATATATGAATTAAGGGGCCAATATAACTTAGGCGATAATGATGCATTTGATTTAACACAATTTGGAATGTTTTTAGCAAACGACACATTGTTTATGAACTTCCATACTGAAAGCATGGTAGATGCAGTAGGCAGACGTTTAATGCCAGGAGATGTTTTAGAACTTCCTCATTTACGTGATGATTTACTTTTAGGTAGTGATGAAGCAATAAACAGATTTTATGTAGTTACAGATGCTAGTAGGCCTGCAGAAGGTTACGACCCACGTTGGTGGTCACATTTATGGAGAGTCAAACTAGGTCCTATAACAGATTCACAAGAGTACAGAGATATACTTGGTACTGGTGAGGAAGAAGGCGATCTAAGAAACTTAATTAGTACATACGCAAATGAAATAAAAATTAGTGATGCTATATTAGAACAAGCGGCACGTGATGTTCCTTTTGATCCACAATATAGAAGAACAGGTCATCTTTACATGGATGATTCCGTACCAGATAAACCAGCACCAGGATTAGACTTTGGTGGTGCAGATGGTAATCCAGTAAACGGTTCTAGCATAGTAGGAAGTGGAGCGACATTCCCATTAAGTGGTACAGTTGACGGAGACTTTTATTTAAGAACAGACTTTAGTCCTCACAGACTATTTAAAAAATCAGGTACACGTTGGATAAATGTAGGATCTGATATGACAGGGTCTTGGAGTGCGGCAAACAGAATACTAAAAGGATTTATAAATAACGATTCAACATTTACAAGCGACAATGGAGAAACAATGCAAGAGAAGGTTGGTTTAAGTAAACTTGTAAAGCCTAAAACGGATAATTAAAATGAAATTTAATGAAATAAAAATATTACATGAGAATCAAAAAGTAATTGATAAATTAGAAGATAAAAAATCCGATTTAGAATTGGCTTTAAGTTCTGCTAGAGATATTACTAAAAATATTAAGTATGTTGATACTCACGTTGAAATAGTTAGTCAACTAGGAACACTTGCTGAAGAGAATGGTTTGGAACTAGACAGTTATGATGAGAATTCAGTTTTCCAAGCAAAGAATAAATTAGAGTCTGCTATATATCAACTAGAAGAAGTTTTTGAAGATGCAATTCGTGATGTTTCAAACAAAATAGACGAATTAGAAATGGAGATGGAAGGCTACTAAAATGGCAGGAAAAAACTTAGACTATTGGTATGACGAGCAGATAAAAAGATATCTTATACAGATTATTCGTATCTTTTCAAATTTTCAGACACGAGAGTACACTAAAAGCGGTGTAAAATATAATCGTGTACCTGCAAGATATGGTGATTCAAATAGAATGGTTGCTAGTATATTGCGTAACGGTTCAGAAAATGTTATTAATAGTGCGCCTTTTATAAGTGTTACTATACAGAGTTTACAGCCTGCAAGAGACAGAACACATGAACCATTTCTGGTAGACACTACTCAGGTTGCAGAAAGAGAATTCGATAGAGAAACACAGTCATATCAAAATGAACAAGGTAACTTATTTACCACACAAAGATATATGCCAGTACCATATAACATGACTATACAAATGGACTTATGGTCAAACAATACAGATACTAAATTACAAGTGTTAGAACAAATTTTTGTTTTATTTAATCCTAGCATTCAGTTACAATCAAATAGTAATCCTTTAGACTGGACTAGTGTGTTTGAAGTTGAGCTTACAGATATTGCATGGAGTAACAGAAGTGTTCCAGTTGGTACTGAAGACACGATAGATATTTCAACACTTACATTTGCTGTACCTATTTGGATTAGTCCACCAGCAAAAATTAAAAAGCAATCTATCATACAAAGGATTATAGCAAATATACATAGTGTAAGCAGTATATCAGATTTAGGTTATGACGAAGACTACGCAGACTTTTTTGGTGATATAGAAGATACTGCGGAGGTAGTAGTTACACCAGGTATGTATAGTGTAAGAGTAAGTGGTGCATCAGCAGTATTATTAAATGAACAAGGTGTAGAAGTACCCTGGACTGACATCACAGAAATGCAAGGCGATTTAAGAACTACAAGTTTATTAAAATTAAATACAAGTAACGATACAGATAATTTCCTGGGAGAAGTTATTGGTACTGTATCAGTTGACGCAACTACAAATTCAAATTTAATTTTTAATTTAGATACAGATACTTTACCAACAGACACAATAAATGATGTTGATAAAATTATAGACCCTAGAGGCAATTATCCAGGTGACGGCACATTGGCCGCTTCTGCAAATGGTCAAAGATATCTTATTACAGAAACACTTACAGCATCTGGTTATACTAATTGGAATATAGATGCATCAGAGAACGACATTATAGAATATAATGGTAGTGCTTGGGTAGTATCCTTTGATGCTAGTTCACAAGTGGGCAATACACATTATATGCACAACACATTTACATCCAAACAATATCAATGGACTGGAACTCAGTGGATAAGTAGTTATGAGGGAGAATACAAACCAGGATATTGGAGACTTGTTTTATAAATGAATACCACGGCGGCTGGAGTAGTTTTCCTAGCCAAAGACACAGGCAGATGCATGTTGCAACTCAGAGAAGGCAACAAAAGATTTAATCATACTTGGGGTTTTTGGGGAGGCATGATGGAGAAAGGTGAAACTCCTTACAACTGTATTAAACGTGAGTTAGAAGAAGAGATTGGATTTGTTCCAGAACTGCAAAAATTAAATCCTATAGACGTATACCAAAGCAAAGATCAAAATTTTTATTACTACAGTTTTGTATATGTGGTAGATAAAGAATTCCAACCACCAAAATTAAATGGAGAAAGTGCCGGATACGCCTGGGTAGACATAGGTCAATGGCCCAAACCATTGCACAATGGTGCCAAAATTACATTAAGTAAGAATGGTGGCACACAAAAACTGCACACTATACTTAAAATAAATTCCTGATAAATATTTCATATGAGCAAAGGCGAAATTATCGATTTTGTTATTTTGCGGATAACTACCGAATTAGACAAGTTTCAAAGACAAAAAACAATTCCACATACATTACTAGAAGGCGCAATAGAAATAGACGAAATAAAGGATGTCTATTATGAAAAGTTATCACCAAAGTATCAGAAAATATTCAATAGACTTCTAAAAGAGTATCACCAGAATATTGGCAAAAATATCGAGTCCCTAAAAACAGCAATGAAAAAAGACTATGCTAGAGTTGTTAATAATATGTCTACTGAGCATGAAAGTTTTAGATTTAAGGAAGTAATGAATTCCTATCGACCAGGTATAAATCCTGTAAGAGCTTTATACTATCAATCACGTGATGTAACTAGGCGTTACAATCCTGAAAATCCATTCCATTATTGGTTAATTGATTTAGTTGAAGATACTGAATTTAATAATATAATTTTAGATGCTTTAGCAAAAGATGTTAGAAAACTTGAACGTATAATTAAAAGATATTACTTTCCATTAGTAAATCACGGTGATGGAATACCGTTAGAACTTTTTCATGCTAAACAGCAATTAAAAGATTTTAAACACTATTACTTATTTTTTAGAGGAATCAAAGAGTTTCATCCAGACGAATAATTACTTAGATGTTTTACGTTCTATTCCGTCCCAATCTCCTACAGGCATAGGTTGTTTAATTCTTTCTGCATAAAGATCTGCTAGAGTATTGTTCCACTTATGATCTTTAATTATCTCTATTTGATGTGAACACTCTGCCCATGCCCTGTTTTGATAACTATCAACCATTCTGTTTACTACTCTTGCATATTTGTGATCATTTAGTATAGTATAAATTGTTACAGGATCAGTTTGTCCTTTTACTGCTATTTTATCCAGCATAGTTAAATTTTCTGGAGTGCTAATCTGTTTTAGTGTATGTTCTGTAAACATAAAGAATACACCGTACTCTTTTGTTTGTGCTTCTAGTCTCGCCGCTAAATTAACACTATCACCTAAAACAGTATAATCAAAACGTTGGTTACTACCCATATTACCTACTACAGCATCTCCTGTATTAATACCTATACCAACACCTAACTCCATGAGTCCGTCTTCTTTAAGTTCTTTATTAAGATTTTTTAGTTCAACTTCCATTTCCTGTGCTGTTTCTATTGCCAACTGAGCATGATTGTCTACATCAAGTGGAGCATTCCATATTGCCATTAAGGCATCGCCTATATACTTGTCTATTGTTCCTTCTTTACGCATAACTAAATCAGTCATTGGTGTCATATATCTATTAATAAGATTGCCCAAACCTTGTGGGTCTGTTTTAAACTGTTCCGATATCGGAGTAAATCCACGAATGTCTGAGAACAAGTATGTCATTGTTCTTGTGTCGCCACCTAAACGTAATAAACTTGGATCTTTCTGTAACTTCTTAACCATTGCTGGTGCCAAGTAATGCTCAAATTGTTTTTTAATTTGTTCACGTAATTTAAACTGTTTGTAAAAGTTATTAAATGCCGCCTGTGTGAATACTAAAAAGCCACTTAATACAGGGAAAGACGCATCTAATAATACTAACTGGTTTGTATATAGATGTACACTATAATACCCTATTCCGCCCAAGATAAGCAACGATACTGGCGCCGTTAGTAGTAAAGGGAGTCTATATACTGCTATTGCTACTAGAACCATTATCAGAAGTGCTGTCAGAAGCTCATAGAACGCGGCTGTTTGACTTCGTGTTATGTTACTGCCACTTATAAAGTTCTGTAGCATATGAGCTTGTATCTCTTGTGGATATAAGTTTCCACGTGGCGTTGGTACAGGGTTTGCTATACCCTCTGCTGTTACGCCTACTATAACCATTTTACCTGCTAAATCTGGTATGCTGTCTGCACCTGTATACTCTATAGTTTCAAAACTATTATTAAATCGTATATATGCTGTACCATCTGGCTGTGTTACTATTGGTTCAACTCCTTTAACAGCAACCTCTTGTATACCTATTTCACTGGTCTTAACTATATAACTTTTTTGCCCTCTGCTTACCCTAAGCATTTCAACTGCAAAACTAGGATAAATTCTGTCCTCTACAGTTATTGCTAATGGATAAGTCCTTGTTTGATTATCTGGTTGTGGGGCAGAAGCATTTACACCTTTACCATTCACTACAGACTCTAATATAGATATATTTGTAACTAAGTTGGGCCATTTAAGTAAATAGTCTTTTGCAGGTACTGGTCCTACTGTTCCTGTGCCTATATGAGGTCCTGATGTTTTTATACCTCTAACACTAGGTGTTTGACTTAGAACATTAAAATTAATAGGGTTACGCCTTGCTCCTTGTACATTTACTTTATTTTGTTCTAAGTATTGTCCAAATACTTCATCTCCACCAAAGCGATCTGATTCTGGAAACATTATTGTCCAACCTAAAACACCACTATTTTTACTAGCAACATCTACAACTAACTGAGCATAATATTGTCTGGGAAAAGGATATTGCCCAAAGGTTGCTAACGTGTTTTCACCAAAGTTTAATAATACAATATCATTACTAGGTAAAATTTCGTCTAATTGCTGATAACTATCAAATACTTGTCCACGTAAACTTTGTACTGGAGTTGGATCTGCAACTCTGAGTACAAGTAAAAGTACAATAGATAGAGCTATCGCATAGCCACTGTATAACCATTTCATACCGATATTTATCGTATTTTATTGCAATTTTGCTTGGCGTCATTTAGTAGTCTAAAGTTATTTACTACCACAAACATATATAGCATATTGGTGCTATTTAATTCTTCTGGAGTAAGTTTTTTATAACCATCGTTATATAACAATGATGGAGCCAGTATTAAAGTTTTTGTTGCAACTATCCTAGAATCACTTGGACGTTCTGTGTATAATGGATTTATTTCTCTTATACAATCATACTTTATTGCTCGTGATGTTGAGTAAGCATCTAATATTTGGAGTGTAAAAAATGTAACCCATTGAACTTTTGTTATTTTTTGATCCATATCAAACTTAAATGTGCTACTTGGAAGTTGTTGGCACTCTGGTGGATTATTATCGCAGTAATACGGGTCTAGTGGAAGATTATAAGTGAGATCTAATGACATTGCATTCAAAGAAAAAAGCGACAATAAAAATATTATTACCGCTTTGATCATTGTTTACTCGCACTCTTTAGGATTTTCAGAACAATATTTTTCAATTTTGTCCATATTTTCAAAAAGTAACTGCACCAACTCCTTGGTACTTAATTCCTTCTTACCATTTATCCTATCTAAGAAGGTTAGTCCTTTTTTGGTGCTTCTTCTTCGTCTTGTAGCTCGTCTGTTTGTCTATCTACTTCATCGGAAACTGTTTTCACAACACCTTTTCCGAGGTCTGCTCCAGCAACAACAACAGTCTGTGCTGTATCAATTGCTAAAGTTCCAACAGATACAACATCATCAGCAACTGCTGTAGTTATTGTAGCCGCTCCGCCAACTACTGCATCAACAGTACCTGTGACAACTTCTGTTCCTGCATTCCAAACACCCCCAACTGAGGCACAACTTGTCATGAGAAAAAGACTAAACATACCGAAGACAGTCGTTAAATTCTTCATACCTTATCTCCTTATATATAAGTGTTATAAAGCAACCTGCCTTTATAACAGTAGTTATTTATCACTTTAGTATAGTAAACTATACCTAAATATGTTAAATTCTAAGATCGTTTAAAGGCTCTGCACCTAAACTGTGCATATCAGCATACCACAATTCTGTTAATAAAATTTCTCTTGTACTTTCGTTTTCTGTGGCGTGTATCAACATTATTAAATTGTCTCTGTTTGATTGTTCTATTGTATAAATTAATTCTACCCATTTATA
>Ga0206682_10000947_pt1 | contig 29597 bp, 49 predicted proteins | sample M240m12015metaG_FD_155444 | JGI IMG/M metagenome (GOLD analysis project Ga0206682, IMG submission 155444) | Ammonia-oxidizing marine archaeal communities from Monterey Bay, California, United States - M2 40m 12015 | ecosystem: Environmental > Aquatic > Marine > Intertidal zone | place: USA...
ATTCTTTAAGGACGAGGTGTTTACCTTTTTACTTCACTTTTCTCCTTATCACATTATCCTCTCATTGACCAGTGACTTGATACATTGTATCTACCCATAGGGGTAGTATAGGGTGTTTTTTCTATGCGCTTTAAAAATTATCCTCGATATAAAAACCACTCCGACCCCTCTTAGTCCTTTTTTCTTCATTCCTAGTTACAAGAAACCTACCCCCTATGGGGGGGAGGGGGCGTCTTGTTTTGGTTTACAAGTTTGAGGATTCCAAAATCACTACATCTTGGAGTTGGGATACTACATACTTTTCTTTAGAGGAAATTAATCTTTCAGATTCAAAGGTCTCTATGGCGGTATGACACTTTTCAAGGGTGATATACCTACGTTCTAAAAAGTAACTTCTTACCTTGGGTGTCTTTGTTATAGTGACCATGTTAGGGAAAGAAGGAGAAGGAGTATCTTCTATGATACAATTTCTATGCTTATACTTTGTTTGTTTACTCATACTACTACTGTGTTTTATTAATTAAATTGTTTTGTTCTCTATACTACTGTTATATCTTATATAGGTAAGTGTGCACATAGTTAAAGTACTTCACTTACCGAGGTTGTTTTTCTTATGAGAATAACCCACTTGAAACACATTTATTATATTCACCCTTAGTCATATAAGTTTTATTATATTCTAAGAACGAACCAGCTTTCTTAACCAACTCTACCATTCTCGTGTAATCTGGGTTGGTAAGGTTATTTTGAAGAGTCTTATACTCGTTACTCCAATACTCCACAGAACCCCATTTTGGTTTGTTCTCTATGAATATGTAAGAAGGGAAGTATTTAAGAGCCATACCATTATCGGTAGTCAACTCATCTTCTCTGTACTCGTAGATATCTTCCATACCATTGAAGTTACCACCTTGTAAGATGTGTTTCCATTGGGAGATTTGTTTGAAGATATCGTAATCTACTTCAGAACCATCTGAATTACACACATATACTCTGGTAGAAGACCCACCACTATATGTATCAGATACTGCCCACACCTTAAGTTGAGGGAAATTCTGTTTTACGAATTGTTTGATTACAGTTGCTGAATTCTTAGCACTCATGTGAATATACTTCTCAAGAGACCCACCCCATGTTTGCTCTCTATAAGAAGATAGAGGTAATGTGAACTCGTTGTTGTTGATTGAAAATTTTAACTTTTTTAATTTACTCATGTTTTACGTTTTATTGGTTATCCTTATTTACATAGTAAATATACGACTATTTATTGGATTGCGCAAGTCTTTTACCATTTATTTTTAAAGTTTTTTTACCTCGATTATTAGTTATCTACCCACCCTCAACCACCCTAAAGGTACGAAAAATAAACGAGACCACCAAATTATTTGTATGACAATGTGTCATGTTTTTGGTAACTCGTTGAGGGTCAAGGACATAAAAAACCCACCAAGAAGGAGACCGAGCTAACTTGGTGGGTGGTACGGAATGTACTCTTAAGGATAGGAGAGTGAGTGGGCCTCCATTTTTAATCATCTAGTCAGAAACCCCTAACTAACTAGAATCAAATACGATATCTCGGTGCGTAGTATCATTTCATCGCCTGTGACACCTCATCGTTATATGTGGTAGTTTTCGTGTTAGAGTGAACCATATACTACCAAAAACTCACATAGTTTCTTTTTACACTACTTGAAAGGTTTCTTGCTTTAAAGGAAAATCCAAATCCCATTGTTTCCCAATAAAGTAATTTAACTTATTGTGGGCTGAATCAACTCCTCTCAGGTCTTGCTTCATTATAAATTGATTTAATTGGTGTGTCCAATAGGTTATCTTATCCCAATAACCATTTTCATACTTACTCATACTCTTACGTTTTAAAATTTATAGTAAAATAGGAGGGGTTCGAACCCTCTATAAGATATATCTCTCGTTTCGAACCGATTTCATCTCCACAACAGAGAAGTGATACCTTCCACCAGTAGGAAGTCGAGGAGTTACCCTCTGAATCTAATACTATTTCAATGAACTCAATCAACTAGAGAGGACTGTCACTCCTTATATCTCAATCATCAATCATTTACTATGTAAATATACGAAAAAAAATCCATATATCCAAGCTTTTCTTCAATTATTTTATCTTATTTTTGAACTTTTTGTCGGTATACCGTATATAAAGGTATTGCCACAACAAAAGGTTGGCAAGAATAATCAAACTGGTAAGGGGATAATACATCATTTGTAGCAGAACCCAAAAGAACCACCTAATTAGGGTAGGTATAATACTAACTATCCCTATCAGACCACAAATCATTAACACTCCTTGTACTTTATCCATTATATCTCTCATATCTCTCATAATTACAGTACTAATATACGACTTTTTATCGAGACCACCAAACTTTTAAGGACTTATTTTCATTTATTTTCAGCTGAACACTTACACTCCCACCCTCACCACCCTAAAGATACAACATTTTTTTGGATTGCGCAAGTCTTTTACATGACAATGTGTCATTCGAGGGTGAAAACTTATGAACACACTTATCAACATCTTCAAAAGTTATCAACATGACATTGTGTCATCCGCGCTATGCAATCAAATCCTCATCTCCAAAAATGGGGGTAATGTGTGAACATGACAACCTGTCATATTAGGTATGAAAAAAAAATTGGTCTAAGGACACATCCCTATGACACTCCTGGATATATTGATAGGGTGTTAACTGGTGGTAAAAAGTGGGAAGAGTGGTATATCACATTATGATATAGGGTGTGAAAATATACCCATTAACTGACTATGTAGTCTTGGGGGAGGTTGCGTCACTTAACTGGGTGGTTTCTAAGGTTATATCTCATAGGGTGTAATATCTTGATACGGATACAATCTCAGAGTTCTTAAATCAACGGTATCAACCTCGTACTGAAATTAAGGGATTTTGGGGATATTGGGGTATTTGGAGGGTTTTACCCGTCTACTTGGGAGAGTATGGAGTTTTTAACATTGGAGTTGTGAGTGTATTGGTATAGTATTGGGTTAATCTCTCCCTCTCTCTACTATACTATCTATTTCTTCTTCATTAGTAGGAGGGTGTGCATCTTTTACTTTATCTTCATCTTTACCGACAATGACTTTTTGCGCTTTGAGTATTTCTCTAAAAGATAGGAGTAAAAGTAAAAGAGGTATAAATTGTCCATATGGAGAACCCCATCTCATATCAATGGATAAACCAATTATCACAAGTATTCCAAACCATATAAGGAGTGGTATTATAAATTTAAGTGTATTTCTCATATTATTAAGTATTACTATCAATAAAAAAATAGGGGAAAAAATTTTCTTTGCGACTCTTCGAACCCCCACGACAAAAGAACAAAAGGGATTAGTTGAGATATAAGGGATTAATAGTCATAATCATCATCATTATATTCTACTTCTTTCTTAATAGGTCTTTCATCAACTCCATCTACATATGTGGTTTCATCATCATCCTCATCATCGGGTTGATTCCATTCCTCATTAAAATACATCCAAGTCCATTCTTTCTTTATATTCATATATTGTATTGATTAGTTCCCTAAACGTTCAAAGGGGGTTCGATTCGTGTTATTATGTTATTTGCTATCATTTGATGGAATTCCGCTGAAGGGTGTGAATCATTTCCATTGGGTGTTTGAATATGCATTTGTTTTCCTTCATATCCATTGGTAAGTAAGTAATCTATACTATGATTCTTTGTTTGGTTCGCTTCTACCTTTATATGAAGTAGTTTATCTTTAAGGTAATCATTCATTATATCCTCATACTCACTTGAACCATTAATTAAAATAGGAGTAATACCGAGGGATTCACATTTTTTAAATAAATCCTCAACCTCATCCAAAATCTGTATTCTGAGTAAATCATAATAATGAATTGGGGTTAGACCACTTTCTGTTAATTTGGTAGGATTAATATCATCCTTATATGGTCCCAACTTTTCCCCATTGTGATATAAATAGTTTCGCGTTGGCCAAGATAATTGAAATAATAATGTAGAGAAATCTTTATTGGAGTATTCTCCACCTGAGAAAATGTTTTTTACAAAATTGATTGAAGACCAATCATCACCGGAATCATAATACAAATCATCCATTATAGAGAATGTATTAAAATATTTTGCAACTAAAGAGGTGTATCTCAAATGAGAACCATAATGTAATTTAGCTAAAGTAGATACGGTTTTATCAAGATTTGGATTATAAAACCACAATCCCCATCCTTTGGAAATTGAACAACCTACCGATATTATCCCTTTCATAAAATAGTTATAGTGATTTCTTAGATTTGAATTCTCTCACATCTTCCAATCGTATTTCAAGTTTTGCGATTAATTCTTTGTTACCACCACCCTTTTTTTCGGATTCGGTTCTTATTGTGTTTTCCAATAATCTAATAATTTCTTTTTTTCTTTTTGAGCTCATGTTTGATTTTTTATCGTGTTCGTATATAGTATCTATTACTTCTTTTATTATCTGACAATCTTCATATCTCTCTTCTACCTCCATATGTTGAAGTAACTCATATAGATTTCCCAATGGAATTAAATTTATGATTGTAGTTCTTCTAATAGTTCCTTTTTTAAAGCAACCCAACATCCAATCAAGTGATTTAACTCTCATCTCAAAAAGAGTATTTTGAGTATATTTTTTTAACTTGTTTTGATAGTAATATTCTTCGGGTGTCATTAGAATCGATTTAACCTCTCTTCAAGTTCTTTTACTCTTTGACACATTTCGTACTCCTCGTTTTGAAGAGACCATTCTAATATCTTTGAGATAGTATCACCTATGTTATTTTTCTGAACAGAGAATTCAAAATCCTTTGCTTTCTTATTTACAAGAGCATTTATAATTGCACATGGAAGTTCATCTATATCCTCATCTATCAACCTTTCACAACCTTCCAACAGTATTGGCATTAACATTTCTTTACCAACACCTTGAGTCCATTCAAAGATATCGGTATTTCCTATGTAAATCTTCTTTACTGTTTCTTTTGTCATAATTTTATTTCCACTACCACCATTGCAAGATTTTCCTTACCAGTTGGTTCTGGTGTAATTTTTGTGATTTCCCAATTTGTACCTAAATATTTAATCTTACCTCCAAGAGTTAAACAAGGTCCGCCTTCAAAATCATACATTGAATGATTTCCTTGTTCATCTTCAGAACCTCTACTGAATAGAGATTCACCTGTAATTCTTAATTTCGTTGGTGAAATCTTTTCGATGACACGTTCATTTCCGTATCTGTTTTTCACAATTTCCATTTACATCTACCTTTAAATTGTTTTTCTTTTATTTTTCCAATGGGATTCGATTACCCATTCGTTTTGTTTACTGTATATTTTATAATATAATTCTATATATTTTCTTGCACCAATTAAATGATGTTCGTTTTCACATGAGTTTATAACGTTGCAAACTTTTCTTAATACCCTATTACCCATAATAATAAATATCTATCTTAAACCTTTTGTTGTTTTTCTTCCCAATGCAATTGCCATTTCTGATGGGGTTTGTCCCATCTTACATTGTTTCTTATACCACCAATACATATCTTCGGTAGTACCCTTTCCTCTTTGTTTTTCCAAACACTTTTCCCACAAATCTTTACCAAATTCTAAACTCAATTCAGTTTTAAGTTCATTTAATCGAACTTGTTCTTCCTCTACACCCTTCTCCATCAACTTCTGTGCTTTGATTCGTTTCATTCTGGCATATTCATGTGCTTCTACTCTCCTATCATTTAAATCTTTAATAAGAGAAGTTTCCATAAATTGTTCGAACATATTACTATATAGTTTTTCATTATCATCTGCTTCTAAGAAAAAAGGTGAATATTCAAAATCTCCATTTCTAATTTTTAAGAGAAGTGGTGATTGTTTTTTTAGTGGTTTTGTTCGGTACTTACCTTGTGTGTACCATCTGAAGGGATTATAGCCCATAGGTTTATGTTTTAATATTTATACAAATATACGAAAAATATTTCATATTACCAAATATTATACTATATTTTTTTTCCGTTTCTGTTTTTCACAATTCCCGCCTTCTTCTTTGGTTTCGTGGGAGTATCTCTATACCAAAGAGATTTTGGTAGAAACTCCATTTTATTTTGTGGTAAAAACCCACCATTTTTAATTCTATCCTGTCCTCCTTTTACAACAAAATCCCAAAGAGAAGTTCCCATTTCTGTTTCAATATTTGGAATTCCATCACCAGATGAAATTAATTTATGAACTATTATTTGATTTTTCTTAGCTTTTTCAGCTACCTTATTACGAAGTTCTTTCAAATTCTGATTTTTTAATCTATGTACCTGTCTTACAAGTGTGTGGATTCTCAAACTCGTTAAAGTTATTGAATCGAACTCATAATCTATAATTTCATCATACATTTCAATTCCAAATCTATCATATAAATCTTTATGAAACCCCACATTTCCTACTACTACAAATGGGATTCCTAATAATAATGCAGTCCATGTTTTTTCAGTTACAAACGTAGGTGTTGGAGAACCTTCCTCTTCTTCATATCCAGTTTCTGCGATAATCTGAAATACACTTTGTTTTAACTCAATCGGTACGTTCCATTCAAAATATGGTTGTTCATGATTATATCCATCGGATATCCATTCTTGTGATGGTAAAAATTTCTGTTCTTTTTCCCCATGCCACATTACATCGGGATTAGTTGAAGGATTTAAAAAAGAATATCTTGATATATTATCATTAAGTAACCCAAAATCATCAAGTTCTTTCATCAGTATTCTCCTATGAAATTTACTCCTATTAATCATAGTTGTAAATAAAAACTTTAAGTCATCATTACCTCCAACATATTCATCAACTATCAATTCTCTAGCAGATTCAAATAACCAAAAAGTATCAAAACAAATCACTTCTGCTTTTTCTCTGAATTTATCATAAAAAGGAGAATCAATAGCTCCCACCATAATTCTAGTATTCTTACTTACTGGCCATCTTAATGGAAATGGACTTATAGTGTACTCTCGTGGTATAAAAATATCATATACAAAAGAAGGGTCATCTGGTAATCTATTGATGGTTTTGGTTGTACTTTCATCATCCATTTCCATTTGTTTGAAGACCTCAATTGTCATATTTACTTCCTCTGCATTAATTAAATATCCGTTCATATAGTATAGTATTAGTAGATAAATATTATGTTGATAGCATTATCTGTTTATACATCTATATGCCTTTGTGATTGTTTTGAATTAAGAACATGAGGAAAGTGTTTCACCAAATATTCATAGTTAGGATTTTCTGAACTTGTAACTTTATAATATGATTTCATAATAGGATGGTCATCATCTAATATCGTTTGTATAGTAGAAAAATCAGTATCTGCATGAACTGGAAATGGTCTGTATTCTTCTAACCATGGATATGAGTTTCTTTCAATCCACACATCGTTTGGTGTTAATACTTTTTTCTTTACATCATCACAAAATATCTTAGCTGCTTTTGGTTTCATGGCATATGCATGGTGACCTAAATAGTTAACTTGGTTAACAATATCTAATCCATCTTTTGGTTCATCATAAACAATTTTATTAGGTCTGATATAACTTGGTCTACCAAAGTTAACACACATATCAAATTCGATATCTGGAATATTCTGTTTAAATATTGCATCATGTTCTAAAATCAATATTGGTTCATCTAGTTCTACACACTTTTTCCATAGTAGATAGTGAGATGCAAAACAGGCTCCTACATTATCTGGTCTTGCATAATCGTTAAAAGTATTTGGATATGGTAAAATTTCTTTCCAATCAGTTGGTTTGATTGCTTCAAATATTTCAATTGGTTCGGTGTATCCTACATCTTTTGCAGTTTGTAGTGTTTGTTCTGCAGAACTAACTGAATCTTTGTTACTACTTATTCTGATTATAAATGTTTTCATTTTACTTTTTTAGTAAATTAATTAATTTATTTGAGAAGTTTTCAAATCCGATTGCAGCGTTCTGTTCCCACTTATGTATATCTCCATCATCACTTACCCATTTAAATGATTTGAACATTATATCTCTTTGTTTACAAACATATGCAAGTGGATAACATTCCATATCAACAATATCACAAGTATTAATCATTTCTAAATATTTGTTTGCATAATCGGTACGAGAATTATCGTAAATCTGGTCTGTTGAAAAACACTTCACTCCACTATTGGATAGTTTTATTTCACATTCATTATTTTCAGGGGTACATCCATATTCTGCAAAGGGTCTTACATCTATATTATTGTAGGTAGTTCCTACTTCAATAACTTCACCCACTTTAAAATCTTTAAGATTACCACAACTACCAAAGTTAATGACAACATCAGGTTCTTCGTTCCAAAGTATTTCTGTTAGATTTGATGCAGCATTTGTTTTACCTATTCCAATTTGGAATATGGGCAATCCATGTAGTTCTTTCAATCCACCATGTTCTAAAGGTGTAGCTGATACTAATATTATTTTATTCATTTTTTGTTTATTATATAAGTTTTTTCTTTGATTTTTTCTTATGAATAGATTTCCAATAATTTTCTCCATAATTATGACATAATTCTTCTCTAGGTCTTATATCTTTAATTGAATAAAATTGTATCAACCTATCATCGATTACTTTCCATTTAATATTATTGGAATCACTATGGTTGTATATAACACCAAATCCAAGAGGCATGAATACGTTAAATTTACTAACTGAAAATTTATAATCTTTCCAATCTTCATTAGGATTAATAGGTACACAATATGTAGTTTCTATTATAGAATTTTTTGGAATATACTCATTTGAGAAAACTCCATAACCCATCTCATCTGAAATGAATTTTGCATATATATCGAAATGTGCTTTAATATCCACTATACTACATACTAAACTTTGTGTAATCCTTTACTTGTTCTTATATCAACTAATAATTCCATTACTTCTTCTAAATTATGTATTGCATCAGATGCATCACAATAATCTTGACAACATATTCCTAAGTTACTGTAAACGATACCAAGTTTAGTATCGATTTCTTTCCACTTTTCTTCAATAGTCATTTTAGTTGGGTGATTTTATTCCTATTATTTCTTTGTATTTATTTTTATAATCATCGTAATGATTTAAAATTTCAGATTCGTATTTTTCATCGTACAATTCTCCTTTTCCTGGCATTATCATATCAGTTTTGATTCCAAAGGATTTATTTAATTGTTTTAATTTAGATTCAAATTTAACTGCTCCTAATGCTTGAAATTTATCTTCTCTTAATATCTCTATGATTTGGAATGATTCTGCTCCTTCGTATCTATTCTCTGCAAATCTATCTTTGATTGAATTTTTGGTATATCCGATTTTGATTCCTTTATTGGTTCTTACCACATATACAATATGTGTTCCAAAGCAACTATCGATTCGGTTTACTATATAAGGTATTAATTTAGGATACTGAGTTAATAAAATAGGTAACCACTCGGCTAATCTTCCCCAATCCTTGGTTCGTTTTAATTCCTCATATAATTTATAATCAGTAAGAGTTTCACTTTCCCAAAATTTCATTTTAATAAGTTATTAAACACTTTACATCGTGGTCTTTTACAATACCAATATCCATCAAACATAGTTTATTAGTTACATCATAACCAATTTTTTCACATAATCCTTCTGCTGCTTTCATAGTACCACCAGTTGCATATACATCATCTACGATTACAACTTTAGGGTCTGGTCCACTCCAATTTAAATCTTGAGGAATATATGCCATTTCAAAAGAATCTTTTCCATATTCTAATCCATAATCAACCGATAACAACTTATCGTTTCCTAACTTACCTTTTTTTCTGATTAATCTAACTCCACCACCAAATAACATTGAAAGTGCAGATGCAAATAAGAATCCTCTTGATTCTAATGCTATCCAATAATCAGGTTTAGTTTCTATGAGATTTCCCATATCTTTTATTGCATCCATAAACACATTATGATTTGCAAGTAAAGGTTGAATATCTCTGTAAGTGATACCTTCGATTGGAAAGTTTTCTATTTTTCCAATGTGTTCTTTATAGTAACTCATGAATAAGATACACAGGTTAGATATTCTTCTATTTTTTCTGAAAATAACATATCATATACTTCTTTACCAACCTCACTTGGGTCTATTGTAATATGTTCGGATGCATATCTAGTTGCACTTGAAATATCTTGTTCCGAATATCTTGGTCTTGTAGAATCCAATTCAGCATTTACATATTCTGCAAATTCTTTAGATTCTATCCATTTTTGATACTGATATTCTTCATCACCTCTTGAGTAAAGTTCTTGGTTCAATTCTTCCTCGTTCAAGTCAAGACTTCCAAGATAATTTTTAGTTTTTCCCATCTTTTAAATTTTTTAATTGAGATTCATTTAATATACCCCTTTTATCTGTTTTCTCTTCGGTAGGAATGGAGTATTTCTTTACTAATGTTTCCAACCAATCTTCTTTTTTATTTGCCATGTACTTCTTTATTTACTATTTTAATTGCTTTATCTACGTTATCTAATGATGCTTCAATTTCAGTACCATCTGAATATCTTAAATCCCAAGAACCATCTTGTAACATTTCAAAATCTTCTTTAATCGTGTTTAGGATTTTAAGTAAATCCGTTTTAGGTGTTTTATTTGCCATAATTTCTCTTTCTTTACATCCTCCACAAGTTGTTAACCATCCTGCATTTAATGAACCACAACCACAAGTCCAAGATGAATCTACTGCTGATTTCATTATCTTACTATACTTAAGGATTCAACTTCATTACACTTAACACAAACTGTTGTATCAATTCTACCTCGTACACAGGAATCATGTTCCCATAGTTCAACTAATTTTGGTGAACTACAATCACATTTTGAATCGGTTGATTTCTTGTTTCTGAAATGTTTTAGATGTGGATGATTTATCCAATCTTGTTTTAAGAAGGCAATACCTGGTTTCCACCACATTGGTACTCCACTCTTTGCATTCATTATTTCTCTATCACTCATAACTTAGGTTTTATATTTACTCTAATATACGAAAAATATTTGAATTATCCAAATTATTTTTACTATTTTTTCCAAATCCAAATTGGTTCACCAAATGCAATATTCGATGTATCTTTAGTTTTTTCCTTAAGATGTTCTTCAAAGTATTCACTCTTTGCATTTCCTGCACCACCTGAATTGAATCTCTTGGTCATTTCCATTCCGATACATCCATAGTAAGTTAATCCTTTTGATTCTAAAAATTCATTCATAGGATTACAGATATCGAAATAATCTTTTTCTTTTGGATTATAAACATCTGCAATATTCACTGCTAATATTCCATCTTTTTTTAATGTAGGAATTAACTTACCAAGAGTTTTCTGTAAAAAGTTTTTATTCCATTCATCAATTGTTTTGTACCTTACCCAACTTTGAGTACCTTCATCTGAATACCTCTCAACATCAAAATATGGTGGTGATGTAAATATAGTATCGAAGTGATTTTCATATTTAGAAAAATCTACATCTTCTGCTGGTGAACAAATAAAATCTACTTCTTTTGGTTCTTCAAAGAATGTTTGATTCTTTTTGTAGAACTCAACTTGTTTTTTATAGTTAGGATGATTTAAAGTATTCGGGTCAATACCAACATAATGTTTAGTAGTTTCACCACAATAAAATCCTGCTAATCTATCTCCCCAACCAGCTGAGAAATCTAATACGTTTTCTGATTTGAAATAATCATAGAATGCTTTTGCTATTGATGGTTTGAATTGAGATGCTACATACTTTCGTAATGTAGTTGCCATTCTGATTGATTGTAAATCTACTTTAGTTAGAACCTTTTCTAAACTCCAAAATGCTCTTACGATAGTTTTAATTCCTTTTACTGTCTGCCAAGTTCTCCAACCTGATGGAGTTCTAGTCCAATCCACTTTCCATCTATTTTCAATGTGGAATGGATTAGATGCGTTATTACCTTTGTTATCTCGTTTGAAATACTTCGGTGTTAATGGATATTTTGATTTTCTTTCATTTCTAGGAAACCATTCTTTTTCTATCAACAAATCTTTAAATTTAATTCCCTTCAAAAGATTGAGAGATTTGATAGTTTCTTTTTCTGATATATCTGGAATTGGACAAGGATATGTATGCAAACATTTTGCAAGTTCATCAACTACCTCATCTTTCTCATAGGTTTTCATAATATGTTGCCAATCCTCTTCATCAATCTGAAGGTATGGTTTCATATTATAATACTTTTGAAATAGTTTACTTACACTCATGTTTTGTTTTTACAATCTTTTTTATGCTTGAACCAACCTCCACATTTACATTTAATATAATGTACAGTTGTTGCTATGATTGGTAAAGATGCCATTGTGTTCCAAATGTTTGGATGAAAATGTTCACCACAGATTCCAAATATGTGTCTAACGATTTCTATCATTATATTTTTTTACCATCTTGTTTAACATTTTTCTTTGGTGGTCATCATAAAACTGCTCCTTCATCATACCCGATAACCAAGATACCTTGATTTTATGAATTGAAGATTCCGAGGCATACCACTTTATAAGTTTCTCAAGATATTTGTATTGGTAGTCTTCAAATTTATATATTTTTTCTTTCACCCTCTTTTTTTTGAACCAATCTATCTATTACTTTTTTACATTCATCTAAATCTTCACAAATAAATTTATCATGCCAAATACCAATTAAACCAAATAACCATCTATCATTCCATTGAATCACATAGTTACGTTTATCTCGTACCGTTGTTTCTATTATCCTATATCTTTTATAATAACTCATCTGTTTTATTTAAGAATAAAGGGGAAAATTAATTCCCCCTATTCATTTGTAAATAATTGATAACCTTAAAACTGAGGGATATCATCCTCATTACTTTCGGTGTCATCTACTTCTTTGAATAGAGGTTCACCATTTTCATCCATTTGGTATTTCTGAACCAATTGTTTGATGTAAGTTCTTTCCGAATCAACACCACCATCTTGTGAGAAGAAAGGATAGATTGAAATCTCAGCTGCTTCTGATAGTTCGAAACCATCGTAGATTAATCCAGCCATCTCAACAGATGCTCTGGTAGAAACCATTGAAGTTAGTTTACCATTTTCACTCATTGATTGAGTTCTAGTGTGGTGAGCTATCTCAGCAATTGCTTTCAAATCATATTCTCTAACTTCAGGGAACATGAACTTTAATAATCCAAATTCTTTAACATCATCAAGAACATCCATTTCGATAGTAACAAATCTATCTAAGATTGCTCTATCCATAACTCTCGTTGAAGTATATTCATTACCAATGTTAGCAGTTGCGATGAAGGTAACTCCCTCAGCAACATTCACAATTGGTGAACCTTCAGCTTCATCTAATCTCAAGTATCTTTGTCCTTGGTCAAGAACAGTCATTAAGATGTTCCACGCATCTGGGTGAGCTCTCGATAACTCATCTAATAGAATTACAGCATTTGGTGTTTTAAGTGCAGTAACAAAAGCTGATTCTGAAAAGAATGTACCTTTTTGTTTATCAAAGTGAGTATTACCGATTAAGGTAGCTCTCGGGTCTTGAGTTGCCCCAAGGTTGAAATAGAAATCTGGTCTATCTAACGCAGTTACTAGAGCTTTTGAAGCCATTGTTTTACCACATCCACTTGGACCAGTCATCATAATATTTTTTGCTCTCACAGCACTTCTGATAAGATATTTCCATTTAAGTTCTTCCATAACCAACTCAGTTGGTTTTAGAGATACAGAACCTTTGTGGATAAAATCTTTAATTGCAGTGTGGTCACTTTTATCTTCGAACTGAACACCACCTTCTTGGGTATTCATTGGGATAACCAAGGAGTTGTAAACATTCATATCAACTCTTCGGTATGTTTTCTTACCATTCTTATTGATGAAAGCTTGAACAGCTTCACCATTTTGGTATGCTTTTTTTCTAGTACCGGTCGTGATACCCATAGTACCAACTTTAGTACCTTGTGAATCAATCAATTTAAAGGAGTTACCAAATGCTTCAACTTTGTAAACTTCATTTGGAACTAATCCGGTTGTAAATTCTTTGTTACTCATAATTTATTTGTTTTAAGGTTTATAATTTAATTTATCTTGGGGTTAATCCCCCACTCATTTACTATGTAAATATACGAAATTTATTTGGATTATACAAGTCTTTTCGTATTTATTTTCATTTATTTTTGTAAAAATAATTGGTTCATTGTTTTGGTGATTTGATTAACATTTGTTACATCAACAAACTTAGCTCCTTTACCATACATTGTTTTGAAACTTCTTTCCATGTAACTTCCATAATCGTACTTTTCACCAATAAAGTATGATAGAGTTTTGATTCCCATACTCTCAATCATTTTCACCATTTTAGCGGTGTGTCTTTCAGCATCATCACCAGAGTAGTAAAACCCTCTCCCACCGAAGTAAGGTTGTCCATCTGAAAGATTTAAGAAGTAAGAATCCATATCATTGTTAACTGGAATGAAAGATTTCATAATTGCTTCAAAACATAATCCTTCTGGTGTTGTACCATTTGCTCTCAACCCACCGAACATTTGTTTTACTTTAGAAAACTTTTCTGTGATTGAATCATATGCCATAACGATATATGGTTTTTCACCTTGTGTACATCTGAAAGTTACTTGAACTTGTAAGTTAGGAATCATATCAACTGCTTTACACATTGCAACTACATTAATCAGAGTATTTTTCCACTTATCACCATTCATAGATGAACTTGCATCTATTGAGATATGTAAGTTAGCTTTTTTGTAAGAATCTATTTCTGTAAATTGGAATACATTCTCATTACCAAATCCTAGAGATGAAATCATTCTCTTATCAATTCTACCAACTTTCTGTCTGTTGAAAACTGTTGTTCTATCTTCACCTCTCACTTGAAGTTTCTTACCTAACATTGTACCAAGTTTGATTCCTTTCTGAACCTCTTCTTCGTAATCCATTCTCATTACAGTATCACCATCCCAATAATTTCTTGAAGTCATTGGAAACAAATCAGATTCAAACAATGATTTAGTCATTTTCTTAACTACGATACATTGAACAGATTGGTTACCATAGTAACCATTATTAACTGAGTTACCAACTTCTTTCATCTCAGAACCACTCTCTTCAATTGCATTTAGATTAGTAGAATCTGTTTTAGTAATTGAAGTTTTCTGAATATCTCCATCCATAAACTTCTTTTGTTTATCGATTTTCTTTTTAAGTAATTCTTTTTGTTTATCAGTTAATTGAACTGAGTTTGTTGAAGGAGAGTTATCTTCACTTTGTTTACCTTCCATGTTATCAGGTAAGTTACTAATGTTCATCCCACTTCCACCAGTTGGAGTATCATCGGAATCACCACCTATTGGAGATTCACCAAGTTCTTTTAATAAATCATTGAAATCTTCATCACTCATTCCTCCTTCTGAAGAACCACCATTTCCATCATCAGAACCTTGTTCATCAGAAGAAGAACCATCACCATTACCATTCTGGTCTTGTTGATTTTCATCATCAGTTGGTTGATTAAGATTTCCAAGAATTACATTGAACATCGCAAGTGCAACATCAAAAGCTTCTTTGGAGTTGGTTAATCTACTAATTTTGTTCAATCCAACTAATCTATAAATTGTTCTCAATCCCTTCAAAGAAGAAAGTTGAGTATTTTTGTTGTGTAAGTTAATAATTCTGAACATATAAGAATCAATCGTTTCATCTGTATATTCATCAGAAAGTAATGCCTTATCAATTAACTTATCATTGAAGTACTTATCGTACATCTTTCTGTAATAATCTCTGTAACCAGGTGCTGATTTGAATACGAAGTTATCGATTCTTCTATCTTCAACATAGTTCCAAAGATTCTTAATAATCTCAATTGGATTATTAACACCCTTTTTAATAGCTCCATCCTTTACATGAGTTGGAACTAAATTGTATATTTCACTAAGTAATTGAAAATCAGAAAGTTTAATGTGAGAACCTTCATGAAGTGCCAGTCCAACTGCCACATCAAAATCTTTTGGTTCTGTTATCCTACTTCCAATAACAACTGATTTACCATCAGTATAAGAATCACCTCGTTCTTTAAACTGAACCTTGATAGATTCATTTGTTACAATGTTAACGAAGTTAGATATTGCTCTTTTAGAAGAAGCTAATTTGTATAAATCTAGGGATTTCTTTTCCGTATCGGAAAGTTGGTCAACAATGATATCATCTGTATCGAAATCATCATACCAAAAGGAAGAATTGTTATATTTACTCATATTTTATGTTTTTAAGGTTTATACTAGGTGAGAACTCCCACACATTTACTATGTAAATATACGAAAAATAATTGGATTAAACAAGTCTTTTCGTATTTATTTTTAATTGAATGTTGAATTCCATTCGTTAGGCATCATACCAGAAATTAGGAACTCTCTTTCCTCAGAAGTTAAGTGTGGAAATATGTTTTGAGTTAACTCACGACCACCATAGAATCTATCCATTTGTTGAGGGGTTACTTTCAACTCCATTTCGTTTAATTGACCTGAAATAATCGATTTTCGTTGTACTTTCATTTTATTCATCTTTTAAGGTTTATTTTTTATCTATATAAAGTTACTACTGAACCAAAGTTATCATCGAATACTTTTACTAAGTTTTCGTAATCTCCGCTCATCATTTCTTTAAGTATTTTGTTACCATCCATATCAAGTTGATTGGACAGTTTTTTTACCATTCCCATTAGAAAATATGCATTTCCTTGTGGACCTGTTAAATCGATTTCAATTCCGTTTGTTTGTGGTTTTTGTTTTATCATATCTATCATTTCTTATTACATAAGTAATATACGAATAATAAACCACAATTCCTAATTGAAAGTGTTAAAATTATGTTAAATTTTTATGAATGGATATACTCAAAGATGGGTTTATCTTCGTTCATTCCTTTATACTTCCATCCTTGCTCAAGAAGATTTAACTTCATTGCATCTGAGGTGTACATTGGTGAAAATTCTTTGGTGAATTTAATTGGTTGTTTCTCTTTATACATTATAATAAATCATTTGGTGTTTCTCTATATATTCGATACGAATCCTCATCAAAGTGTTCAGTAGATACCTCAAAAACGATTGAGTTCTCTTCTAATGATACCAATTGATGTGGTTGACCTCTTTCTATCAAAACAGAATCCCCTTCTTTTAGAATCCTACTATCGTGTAATCCATCTTCAACATCAATCCAATTGAACTGAAAACTTCCTTGTTGAATATACCAAGTTTCTTTTTTCTTAAGATGATAATGCATTGAAAAGTTTGCCATCTTCTTTTCAAAAACTAATAGTTTACCACAATATTCTTCATCATTGTGAATCCATAGTTCATAACCCCAAACTTTTTCTACTCGTTTTGGTGGTTTTATATCTATTGGTATAACCATAACTTATTATTTAAATTGGAGCTCCCCATGGTTTAATCCAATACTCCCAAATTATTCTTTTTACTTTACTCATATTCGTGTGTAAATCCATTTTCCTGTCTATCCAATATTTCATATACATTTTCTAAATCTTGAATACATTTACTGACGATATCCCAATCTCCTTCATCTCTTGCATCTTCGAGATTAGATAATATTAAGTGCACATCTTCTGATAAGTTTTCCATATTATATGTAATTTAATATAATTTTCATTTATTTTAGTTAATTATATGTTGTTAAATATAATCTTTTTACAAATAACGTAAAAATTATAACAATTTAGTATTTTTTAGTAACTCACTTAAATCTTTAAATTGTAATTCAATCCAATCATGTGGTCCAAAATTCATATCTTTTATATATCTAGCATCTGAAATATATTCTTTCATTTCAGATGTTACATTCTTATATATTCCTTCAAAATCTCTAGCATCTATATCAGAACCATTCCACTCTGGTTGTGTAGTACTTCCATACATTCTATTTACATCATCATCGGAAAACCATTGTTGTCCTAAAATATGTGATTCTTGTCTAATGAACGAATAATAGGGTGAGTACATACCTTTTATATTCTTATCAAATTCATAATCTATGAACACATCTGCCGCCATATTTTGTATAGAACCATTATCAATTAAAGTATCAATTAAATTGCAATTTAACATATATGCATGAGCTCCATACGATAGAGTTAAATCAGGTTTATTTATAAACTCATTTGTTATACTCCCTCGTATTCTTTCATCTGCTCTACCCCAATAAAAACCATGTGGTTTGTGTTTATACAACCAATCTAATATATTTCTAAATTCTCCACTTTGAAATGCTTCTGATAAAAAGTAGTTACTCGGTCTTGCATCATCTTCTAAGATAAGAACAAAATCATCTTGTCTAAGTGTAGTATCTGATTTGATTAAATTCCATATTTTAAGATGTGATTGATATACACCTAATATGTTTCTACTCAAACAACCATTTGGACAGAGAAATTTATAATCAATTTTATCATCTTCAATAAATTTAGTTACAGATATATCTTTACCCATAACTGCATCTACATATTGATAATCAAAATCAGAATAGTGTGACCAAGCTTCATCGAATGCTTTTCTTCTTTCTATATTATCTTTATCAGATATTACAAATATTTTCGAAGCACCAAAGTTATACAAACTGGGTTTGAGGATTCTCTTATCTCCTTCAACTAAGTTTAAATAGTTGTGCAAAGTTTTATTTTTTGATTAAATTTCTATTCTTAAGTGCTCTTGCAGTTGAAATCCACTTTTTACCTATCATATTATATAAAGGTTTTCTTATAAAAGCGTTTACAGCCTTTTGTATTGGTTTAGAAATTGGTTTGTAAACTGTATTATCTACAATTCTAAAGTTACCACCGAATAAGTTTTGGAACTTACCCAAGTTATTCTGAACATCTTTCCAAGATTGTTCTAATAAATCATCTGGTAGTACTCTATCTCTTTGTTGGTTTCTTTCTTGAGCTACTTCGAGTGAAGTATTAACGAATACCATGTAGGTATCATAACCTAGTGATTCAGCTTTTTTCTTATTTTTCTGAATCTTACCATAATCATGACCAGTTCCATCGATAATCATACCCAATCTACCTGCTTCGTAAAATGCTTTCTGTTTCCTAGTAAGTTCTTTTGCTTTACTTCGAACAGTATCCTTTCCCTTACCGGTCAACTTATCCCAAAGTTCAGCATCATTCTTTTCTATATCAGCTAATTTTTTTGGGTCAATACCATAATCTTTTAATCCCTTTTCAAATGCTGAATCTGAATTAAGATTCTTTAATCCAAAGGAAGAGAATGATGATTTGAGTTTCTTATCGATACCGAAGATTTCCATGGCAGTAAAGGATTTACCTGAACCAGGTCCTCCTGCCATGAAAACGCATTTGAGTATTCCAGGGTCATCAACACCCTCGATAATCATTTGTTCTAAAATAGTTTCTTTAATGTCCATTAGTTCTGATTCAATATCATACATTGAATCAACAACTACAGCTTCGGTTAACAAAGATTTTAAACTCATATATTATACTCCTTATTTTTTGTTATAAAGTGAGTAAACTTTATTTACTAATGTAGATTTCTTAACTGTTAGGTCAAAATCTGCACCATGGTCTTTTTTAGCTGCATCTATTAACTGTTGTTTAGTTAATGAGTTCAACTTAGATTTAGTTGGTTTGCCTTTAAAAGCTTGTACCACATCTTGTAACTCATCAACAACATCACCTAATTCAGCTTTTACTTTTTTAGCTCTTCGTTTTACCGTTTTGGCAACTTCTTTTACATCTTCTACTGCATCTTCGATTTCATCAGGAATAAAATCCCCATCTCTATCGTTGATTTTGCCTTGTTTGTAGAATCCGAAATAATAGACTGCTGCTAAAATCGAAATAACTACTAAAATAATAATAATTGTTTGCATTGTTTCTTTTTTTGTTAATTAATAATTGTTTGTAACTTACTATAAATATAGTAAATTTAGATAAACATCTGTATATCATCATTGTCTTCATACTTGTCATCACATTCTTTTATAATTCCTGTTGTAGGGAATGTGTGTCCAATCATTAACAATAATGCAAATAAAATGTTTCTCAGTTTTGTTTTTATTCTACTCTTCACCGTATAAACTCCATCTTTTTTCTGGTTCTGGTTCTATCACCACTTCTTCGGTATCAACAACATATACAAATCCTTCTTTAGCATCCATATAAAATTGTGTCTTACCTGTATCCTGATAAATAAATTCAAGTACATCAGTTAAAGAATCTAACTTTACGGTAGTATTGGAAAGAGGAGACCACCTATCACCAGGTGGTACTCTCTTTGCTACTCTTGTTTTTACTTCTTCTTCTTGTATTTGAGGTTCTTTACTCATTATTCAATTACTCTTAATACTCTACTTTCTTTTGCACCACTTACTTTGTAATCAACTTGAACTCCACTATCTTCAAAATCCTTTACGGTTCTTGCTTCAGCTTCTGTTACTGATTGTGCATCTACTAAATAGATTTCTTTTGCTTTCTTGTCTTTGCCATTTTTAAGTGTGGCAACAACCACTTCTACTGTAACTTCAAAAAATTTACTCATAATTTTACTTGTTTATATTAATATATATGTATTTGTTTACAAATATACAAAAAATTTATTTAAATTCCAAGCTTTTTTTAAAAAAACTTTACCAATTCTCGGAATTTCTCTTATTAATAGACTTTATTACACAATCTGCTATAACTTGTTGAGCATATAGTGATGGATGACTATCTTTCGGTGGGTTTCTTTTTTGATATTTCCTAAAATAAGAATCCTCACTTAATATTAAATTTTTGTGTTTAATCATTAATTCCGAAATATCAAATTCTGAATCCGTTTTGTATTCCATTGGTATCAATCGTTTCCTCATCCATTCATCACTACTAAATAATTCTTTATATACTGGTGTTACATTCCATATTAAGGTCTTAACACCATTTTTTTCAACTTCCATTAATTTTGTTTTAATTCTATGGAAATAATATCTTTTAAGGTAATCTAAAAAATCTTCTACATTTGAAAACCCATAATCAATAATCAATTCTGGTGTTACATCTTCCAAATAAGTTAAACTATCTCGATTTGCCATTGGCTTAACAAGAGGACACCTATCTATGTAAGATGTTCCGAATACAACATATGATATATCTTTATAATCTAGTTTGTTTTCATAAATACCTGAAGGAAGGTTAGGATAGCTACTATGCCCATCAGCAAAAAATTGAGAGAGTGATGATAAACTTTCATAATCAGAACCAGCAGTATATTTTCTAACTTTTTCAAATGTTTTAAAATGATTGGCTACTAACCTAACCCATCTATTAGCTAAATGAAACTTAGATAAAGAATTATTTGATTTATATTGTTCTGTATCGGTATCATCTGATTGAGAGTAGCTATCATTTGGATAATATTGCCACAACCCATGACCCCATGTGTAGGAATCTCCTACAAAAACCATTCCTTTATTTATCATTTCCATGTTTGATTAAAAAATTCATAATTCTTTTTTACAGATTCATCATTTCCTTCTTTTTCTATTGTTTCATCTTCATCTGCAAATATTGCTTTAACAGGACATTCTGGTAAACACGCTCCACAATCAATACATTCTTCAGGATTAATATAAAGTTGTTTTCCAATGAGTTCCTCTGTACTCATTCCTTCAACTTCTCTACCTCCACCATCAATATCAATAGGTCCATGAATACAATCAACGGGACACACTTCTACACATACTGTATCACATACTCCATCACATGCTTTTCCAATTATATAACTCATAGTTACAAATATACAACAAATTTTTGAATAATCCTAATATTCGTACTCTTTTCTTGGACCAGTTAAATTACCATTAATTAAAAATGAGCAATTGAAACATAACATTCTGAGATTTTCGTATTTGTGATTCTTTCTATCACCATCTTCAAAATCTAATACCAATGGAACTTTACTATCTGTAATTCGTTTCTCTTCAAATCCACATTTATTACATTTTTCCAACATATACCCATTGTTTAGTAATCTTTGCTTGAGTTTCCAAATAGGATATTCAGGGTATTTTCCCTTTAGAATATCATCCAATGAAAATTTACCTCTTTTTAGATTATATCCTTTACGAATACCAGTTCCATCTGGATTCTTTAAATCTTCAAAGACACCATATTTTCTTGCGTACTTTTTGTAAGTGTTGTAAGATACACCAAGTAACCTTGCTGCTTCCATTGCAGAACGAGCTTTCTTTTGAACTTCAAGAATTTCAGATTGCATTAATGGTTTAGAACCCAATCCTCGTTTCATTCTTCTTTGTTTACCTGCTTGAGATAAATCTTGTGTTGGGTCAAAGTTAGGGAATATTTTTTCGTTTTTATTTTCCATACTAATGTTCTTTTATATAAGTATAGTGTATTAAAACTTTTTGATACACTTTCCTAAATAATAACAGATTTTTGAGAGGATGTAAATATTTTATTACCAGTTAGATATTCATAGATATATTCTCCCTCACTTATCTGATTTCCTATTCCTTGGTTTGAATATATTTCTGTGTTATAGAACTTATGTACTTTAAGAGCATACTCTTCACCAAAGTGCTTTACTATATGACCAATAATCATTGCTTGTAATATTGGTATTTTTTTATTACCACCACCAACATGATAAAAAGAAAGAAAATCTAAGTTTAAGTTTTCTCCCAATTCCTTGGATGTTTCTATTTTATGATTTAAGGTATGGTTTTGATAACATTCTGTACAATACTGGTTTATATCAAATACCAATGGGAATAAATCTTCAAATGTTTTATTTTCAATTCTCTTTACTGTATCTACATATGGTATATCTAAAATTGGATTAGAAGATAAAAGAAATTGTGATTTTTTATAATTAAACTCGTTAACTGAATTTATATCACATAGTTCATTAAAACTAGGATTACTTTTTTTCAAGTAAATTGGAAAACAAAATTGTTCTATAAAATGTGCATCTGACCATTTCTTATTATTATTTAAGTAAGTTTCATCTACAACAACCAATGTATTATGAATAGCATCCTTTATATTATCCAATTCATCCTTAACCGCAATAAAGTTCATATTAGGTATATCTTGAAAATTTATATAACCTTTACCTGGCCATTGGAATTTATCTTGAGCAAGTTCATCTTCTAAAATGTAGTAATTTCTTAAGTAAGTATCATATAAATCAAAATGTTCTTTGGATAGAATCTGTGATTGGTAGTTATCATCTTCTTTTACTTTATCATGTAAAAATTTAACATCGGGATGTGAGAATACATATGGAGATGGTTTTACATCTAAATTTGGTTTCCTTAAAATAAAAGTATCCAAATCACAATGTATAAATGGTTCTGTTTGATGTTGTATTGTTGCAAACTTAGATAATGAAAATATTTTACTATGATATTCGTTTACAACATCTATATTATATTCTAATGGAAATCCAATTTTAGAAAACCATTTGAATGTTGATTCATTCGTATATAATGTAGAACCACCATAATGTTTCTTTAATAAAAGAGAATTAAGCATTATAATATATGCATATTCCTTTTCAACTTTAAAACTATTTGGTTCTAAATGCTGAATGTAACTTTGTACTACCTTCATTTATTAGATTTATAGTTGAACTTAATCCATAATCTTTCGTATGAAAAATAACCTATGGTTTTTATAAATGTATCAATCCCACCAATTAATAATCCAAACTTTAGATTTCCACTTATAATCCAACTAACTAGAAATGTTATTGAGGTTGCGATTACTCGCCATATGAGTGTCTTAACTAATGTTTCTTTATAACTTGCCATCCTTTTTCATTTGATTTCTTATTGATGTTGCGGATATCTCACCGATTTCAGTTGGAGGTATATGTTCGATGATATCGTATCCAACTCCCCTACCATAGTTAACTGATTCGATATCAGGTATAATTGAAGTAATAACTCTTCCATCTGCTATAAGTTCCTTTAATTCTCCTTCATGTACCATTTTCTCAATCTCTTGAGCACTCCATGGGTTCTTTTCATCTGGTGTTACATCTCTAATTGCTAACCAAACGTTTTTACCTTCCTTTAATCTTTCATTGATTAACCAAAGATGACCTTGGTGTAATGGTTGCCATCTTCCTATGAACATTGAGTATTTCGTTTCAGTTGAAGATGATTTGAACGCTGCTTGTGCTTTGTATTGTGCCATTACAATTTGATATCTAATGCAGTTATAATTTTAGAAAAAGATTTATTAGGATTATCTTTTGTGGTATCTATATCAAAATACTCAGATTCTGGCTTTTGGTAATCTTTTACATGGAAATGGTCTCGGTCTCTTTTCTCTGAAGTATGTAGGTATATCTCTTGAAAGTTATCTAAACCTATTTTTTCTTTAAACTCTTCTCGTAACCAACGATATGGTGATACTAGAGAAACAACAACATCACACCCATTTTGATGTAGATACTCTACAATCATTTGAGCGTTTCTTATATTTGTTATTCTACCTTCTTTCGAGTAATTTTTATTAACAGTTAATTGTCTAAGGTTATCCCCATCAAGATGAAATACATCTCTTCTCCAATTTCTTTTTTCTGTTTTTAGAAAGTTGTGTAACTTTGTACCTAAAACAGTTTTTCCAGCTCCTGGTTGACCAGTAAACCAATATACCATAACTTATTTTTATTTTAATTTAATCTTTCTTACCGAAAATCTTACCTGCTTCAGCAATACCAAATGAACCTAATGTAATTATTACAAATGAATTGTAAATAAATTCATTGATTACTAAGTCCTTACCTAGATATCCAGTTAGTAAATCTGCTACTGCAAACATTGTCATAATCGCGAATGAAGCGAATCCTACAACTGATTTTTCGTTAATATCATTTTCGTCTTTGAACAAATCTTTAAATGCCATTTTATTACCTCTCTATTAAATTTTTGAGTTGTAACCTTTATTAATAATATATATAGAAATTTTATGTTTTAAACAAAATTATTTTCTATTTCACCTACTATACCCATTACATTTTTATAATCTACTGAGTTAGTCATTTCTTCTTTACTTTCATAATAATTAATACCATCTAAATCAAAGTATTTTAAATCACCATTTCCATCAATCGCACAATTATAAACACTAAATAAATCAGTTAATAGAATATTATTATCCAATGCCTTATAAAAATACGTTAACATTGTTGTATGGAATCCCATATCAACAACCCAATTCCAATCTCCCCATTTAGGATGAAACTTATATTTTTCATAAAGTACACTTTCTATTGGATATCTTTCTTGAACAACAAACAAAATTCCATTATAAATTCCTGCATTATATAATTTAGGAATGATTCCATTCTTATACAAAAATTCATCAGTTTTAAGAATAGTTAAAAGTTGTTGTTTAGATGCAGTAGGAATTACTGAATCAAATGTTTGTTTATCTAATGTTGCTTTACATGGATAGTGAAACTTTAGTACATATTTATCATAATAAAAAACTTTGTGATAGTATCTGAAATCTCTTGACCTCTCCAACGTTTCTTCATATCTTTTTTCGATATCAATATCTAATGATTTAAATGGTAAATTTATATCTCCTTCTATTGGTTTCCAATTAGATATGTTTTTAAACTTATCTCTATTAGGTGTATGGTATTTGTGTATCTGTATATCATTTATAAAACAATTTAACCCTGCACCCAAATCAACATAATACTTCTCACCTAGTTGTTTACCAAATTCAGTATTCATAGTATTAACCCACTCACCTGTTTTTCCACTTCTGAAATCATTGGTTGTGTATATGATATTCTTATCTTTATTTGGTAATCTAACATCAATACCACTTGGTTTTTGTTCTAAAAACAACCCAATTTTTTGTAAAGTTGTATCATAGTCAACCATGATATCTTCAAATGATACAATCTCAATATCCAATCCGAGAAGTTCTTTTGACATATAAACAGAAAACCAATTCTTATAATATTGAATTAGTAAATCAGAAATATTATCATACTTCTGGTCTGTAAGTTCATATCCATCGAAATCAAAGTTATCATAGAAATCAGAAAAGGATTTATATTTGTTTTTATATCGTGGTCTGTTATAGATAGAATTTATTATATCTCTGATATCTCTATAAACTAATATTATTTTAGATTCAGAAAAAAACCTATTTAGTTTATTGTTATCCTCTTCACTATGGTTATACTTTAAATAATCTTTAAAGTCATGTGAATGTGTCCAAGTAATTTTATTGCCATCATTCATTGATGATTCAAAAATAGGCATCTCATCTGTAAACTTATAGTAATCAATATAGTTGTAATTAATACTTTCGTATCCAAAATTATTAACTATTAAATCAGTAAGTAAATGTGTTCCACTTCTTCTAGCAGAAATTACAATAACATTTTTTTTAAGACTCATTTATATTTGTTTAATAGTAATCCTTCTTTCGGATATCCCCATTGTTCATAGAACCACTTGTACTCATCATAATGCTTATCTAAAACATCCTCATCAAAGAACTGATTGAAATCTCCAACATTCTTATAAATAGATGACTTGTATTTTTCACTTCCATCTACTCCTAATGGTTCTTCTTGCAAAAAATGAGATACTTTATTGTGCACTTCGTTTTGATTCCAAAGAATATCTTCATATTTTAAAACTAAACAATTATCACCAAATACTTTTTTGTAATGATTTACCAAATCTATTTGTTTATTCACAATCTCTTTGAAAAATTCAGTAGTATTAGTAGAATTTATAATATAGTTATCGGTTTCATAATCAGCTGCGTGCAAATGTAATCCATTATCAAAGTAAACTAAATTCATAGCAACCTCTCTTGGGTCTGATATTGATATGAATACCTTAGTATTTGCATTATCAATTAATAAACGAGTAACTTCATCTTCTAATATGATATGAGTTTTTGGCCAATGATTTTGGTTATTTGTAGATGGATAGTTTTCTCGTATAAACTCCTTACAGAATTCTGAACCAGACATTCTCCAACTAACAATAAGAAATTTATTTGATTCTATTGGTTCATGTATCCATGCGTTCCATGGTACTCCATATGGATTGGGGTTTTTCAAAGAGAATAATCCTGCAGATATCTCAGACCATCCCTTTGGTAATTTAATCATGTAACCTTTATTAATAAATTATGAAATATCGTTAGATTCTATTAATGTATATGTGAAAGAATTTCCCCATACATCTTTAGCTTTATGACAGATTTCCATAAATTCTTTGAAATGACTATTCTTTGCTATTACTTGACAACCAGCAGACCACTTATCTACTCTAGTAGAAGTACCACCAGATTTAGCAGTTGCTCTGTGAATGTTAATTCCATATATGCCTTCATGTACATTTTCTTCTAACAAATCATATTTACCATCTTTGTTATTATCTCTATAAACTTTAACAGGTTTTTGTTGACCCAATGCTTCATACTTACCTGCGTGTAATCTAATCTTATGTGAACCTCTGTACTGACCTGGTTTTAGGATAGCTACACCATCTTTATTCAATACATTTTCTACCCAATGTGTTCCTGGGTCTGTTGTTGCTCCATACTCATTATATATCCAATCACCCTCTGGTGTTTTATATGATATGGTTACTAAATCATCAAATGCATTTGTTACTCTATCCTTGGTACTTGAATTTCTAATTCCAACGATATTAACATCAAATCCTTTATCACTCGTGAAGTATTTATACCCCTTACTTCGTAGGGTTTCTTCGATTTGTTCTCTTGTGTATTTTGTCATTTTATTCCTTTATTTTATCGTGTTATCATTAAGTTCAATGAATAAAGTATCAATGCCGATACTAATAATTTCATTAAAGGGTCTTTCTCACCACTAACTTGTACTTCTTTTGTTGTGTTGTAATTGGTATTATTTGGTTTAGCCAATCCACAATTAGTAGAAAGTACAGAAGCTAATAGTAATACTATAACTTTCTTCTTCATAACTCATCCTTTCGTTTTATTTTATTTTCTTTACTATAAAGTTCATATCAACTTGGATTGCATATCCAGCTCCTTCATAATTATCAAATGGTATAAACTTTAAAGGTTTCATTCTTTTCATAGCAAATATTGCTAATTGTTTACATATATCTCTTTTAGATGTATCACCAAGATTATCTATTTTATCCAAATCCTTAGATGTTTTTGCCATAAAAACAATTGTATTACCACCACTTACAGGTGTCATTACTTTAAATTCAGGATATTCACTTGGTGAATCTGAGTTGTTATCTTTAGACTGTACTAGTATCTTTCCTTCGTTAAGTATGTCTGTAAGTTTTATCATTTTTTCTTTAATCTACTCTTTTCTTTTCTACCACGATTTTTAGATGCAGATTCAAAACCTACAATCTTACCACCTTTGTGAGATGCATCTTTACCATCACCATTACCATAAGTACCTTTATCTCTATTGTACTTATTTAGTTCAGCTCTGTATTTCTTTGATTTCTTTGATGATTGAAATTTCTTGTACTCATCTTTGTAATCTCTTTTAGCAGTTTCATCAATATCTCTATCAATTGCATCAGTTGATGGATATGTTCCATCTAACTTAGCTTCTTCATCTTCTATAAATGATAAATCTAATCTTTGACCATACTCAACAATACTTAATTCTTTAAGTGGTCTCATACCACCCGCTTTTCTAATTACGTTAAGTTGTCTGATTATATCTTTTTGTTTGTTTGAACCAGGGATTGCTCTTAGAGCTTTGTTAAGTAATGATAAGTGTTCTATTTTATCAAATCCTTCGTTGGTACTTTTCCAATCTTTGTAGTTTTTCTCAGATTTTTTTTTTCCACTCTCTGCTACTTTTAATTTAGCCTTCACATGGATTTGTTTGTTACTTAGTTGATTGGTTTCTTGGTCTTCATCATCCTCTTCTACATCAGGTTGACCATGATTTTTTTTCTTGAAGTTAGTACCACCACTATAATCTCTGTTCTTACCTCTTAATGCAGTATGGTAATCGGAAGTTCTACCTTGATGAAAGTTTTGTGGTATTGCTTCATTAATTCCTTCATAGATAGATTTAAGATACTTAATGAATTCTTTATCAGTACTCATCTTTTTAAATTCTCTATCCTTAAATACGTTCTTTACAAAATCTCTTACATCTTTAGAATCTTGTCTGATTTGGTCTATTGCTGAGAACATACTCTCTTCAATTGATTCATTTACATCATACATCTTACTATTTCTACCAACAGATATAAGAGTTAAACCTTTATGTTTCTTACTTAACTTAGCAAATTCTTTTTGTGCTTTGTTGATATCTCCATCACCTGGTCTTTTACCACCATCTTGGTAATAAACTTTATCGTAATCTTGTTTCCTTTTATCAAACTTATCTACTATTACTAATATTTCGTTTACTGATTCT
>Ga0206682_10000950_pt1 | contig 29573 bp, 43 predicted proteins | sample M240m12015metaG_FD_155444 | JGI IMG/M metagenome (GOLD analysis project Ga0206682, IMG submission 155444) | Ammonia-oxidizing marine archaeal communities from Monterey Bay, California, United States - M2 40m 12015 | ecosystem: Environmental > Aquatic > Marine > Intertidal zone | place: USA...
GCGAGAGGTTTTGGTGCCGTCACCATAGGAGACGCGCGCTGATTGGACAATGGACGAATCCAAGTCTTTCTGAGGCATGTGATCCACGAGACGAACGAAACCATGATCGAGAACCTTTTGCATTATAGATATCTATCCGTTCAAATCTTTAATAATCACAACTATCATCGAATGGCACCTCTCCACAAAAGTCGTACAGCTCATAAAGCTTCTCTTGAGTCTTTTCGAGTTCAATCCTTGTGTCATTCATGGCATCCATGGCTTCATCCACAAGTTCAATAAAGGTGTCCAACTCATCGAGGGCAACACGATGTGTGTTCCGATTCAACTTTCTCGAGTGGAACGCAGACTTGAGACGCTTGTTACTTTTGATAACCTTGTCGATGTGGGGCTTGTTGGTGGCGGAGGACATACGGATGGAGAGAGACATGTTTCTACTTTAGTTCTTTGATCAATTCACTTAGGTCTCGATAATATCTTTTCAAATCTTTCATGAATCTTTTATTATTCTCAAGAACTTCACATTCAACTTTGTTCAGATACATCCAAGCCAAGTTTGATTTGGAATACTTTGTCCTCTTTTGATTTTCATTTGGTTTTCGAGCCACCAACTTTGTAGTCTTTTTCTTTTTCGAAGCTGGTAGAACTTCAATCCTATTTACAAAAGAGAGTGCCTGCATCACGGTATCCGCCAGGTCATCTTTCTTCTTGGACTTGAGAAAGGTATCGATCCAGTGTTCGTTTGTGGGACCTGTACGAATGAACTCTTCACATCTTTGGATGGCAACCTTCTTCCTCTTGTTGTATTGGGCCTTACCGGGACCCGCAACATCTGGAATCTTGTGGCGTGCATCATAGAGGATTGTCTCAGCGTTGGGGCATCTGATGATGAAGTATGCGTGAAGGAAGTGCATCACGGAAACCATCTTCTTGTTACGATCGGGTTGTTTCTCTATGAGAATTGTGTCGGCAGTAAGTACCCAAGGTCGGGCATCGAGGTGGTTACGGAGGGATACATAGACCCCATCCGCGTGTTGAGGTGGGATACCATCAACATCCCATTCTCTCACAAGGTTCCCTGCTTTATCATCGAGAAGGCATAGTGCTAAATTCTTTGTACCAACGTCAATCGAAAGAATCATTGGTATAAAGGACAGACACATCTTTAAGTCAAGAATGAAGTACAATGGTATTAAGAACGCAAGGTTGTCATGAGAAGTACCATCATGATGAGACAACATAACGATACACTGGAAATTCCACCGATGTACATGGGATCAAATTCGGGAAACGAACCCATAAATCTGTCCCATGTATCATCAAGGGCTTCGAATGGGCGGTCCAAACCAAAGGGTAGATCAACTTCCGTTTCGCTTTCACATTTCTTTTCACAGTACTCACCACAATCGTTCATCTGTGATGTACAATACGGCTGATCGTCAATCGGTGTAACACCATATTCATCGAGCGATTCCACCGTACTGTATTTTAACTCACTCTTATCGAGAGAACCCTGATCATATTCATCCCAATTGTGTGGAAGACATCCAATCATACAATCCTTGAATTTTTCATCAGCTTCATCGTATTTACTATCAATGTAATATGCCGCACCGAGTGCGGCAGCACCCGCTGCGAGAGTGAGTGTATTGTCGTCTGGTTTAGCACCATCGAGTTTTCTTACACCGTCGGGATCTATCTGATCTAAGAGTCTGGCGCGGTCGGAATCGTCCATACGCTTCAATATATTCGAAACGTCTGCGTCATCCATCTTTTTCAATACTGGAGCAAACGTGGATGGGTCGGCTTTGATTATCTTTACTAGGTTAACATCTGTGAGGTTATCCAACAGACGAACGTCGAAATTGTCGACAGTGGATGCAACTCCACTAAATGCCTTGACCAAAGTTGTAGACATTTAATATGTACTGAGATTTTTTACTCACATGATCGTACAACCACTGGGTTCTTCGAAACTTATACCACCAGATCCGATGCTTACACCACCAACTGGTGTACTCACGCTGACACCTTCATCGGTAATACTTCCACCACCAATCACAGTATCCACCACGACACCCCCAGTGCCCACAGAAGCACCACCAAGAAGTGAATCTACTGCCACACCTTCATCAGTAATGCTTCCACCACCGATCACTGTATCCACAACGACACCACCGGTGCCCACGGATGCACCACCGACAGCTGAATCGACAGCCAAATTACCATCACCAGCTGAAACACTGACTGAAGTTACGGCATCTATCACAGCGTCACCGGCTGTGGCGACTGTATCGAGAGGATTAAATGGTTTATTGACTTTTCCATTCCAACACGTAAATTTCTTTGTTTCGTTGTCTGTAATTTCATCGTACGAATAATTTTTACCGTCACCTGGGTCACATTTGATTCTAAATTGTCCACCCTCTGGAACATAGAATGTATGATCTTCTGCTATTTTTACTTGACCTTGTGTCCCTAGCAAGGGGTGAGGATACAATTGACCATCGGCATTCCGCACTGACCAGGTCATGAAATTACCACCATCATGTTTAGCCGTGAAGAATTTACATGTATCACCCGTGAGACAATATCGATCCTTGCCACGCATTTTTTCTTTCATTGATTCCACAAAACCTGTACCCTGTTCACTGAAACCAAGTGGATCTACGACCATTAACATAGTACCGGCAACTGGGCCATGTTTATCCCTCCTATCTTCATATAACTGTGCAATATCAGCTGGAATTTGAGCGGGATCGTCCCAATAGCGTTTAGCATCACGTACAATATTCGTTCCTAAAAAGGCCTCAGCCCATCTTTGATCACCAGTCAATTCACAGTCCGTGTATGGCGTAGTATCTTTCCATGTCTTTGTTTTATAATCAATCACATATCGATCACAATAGTCCCTGGTGTAATCACAGACACCATTTTCATAATTGAATTTCACACCAAATTGTTTCGGATCGATCGCTTCTTTATATTTGGCAGATGTTCTTGGTTTTTCGCAATTCGAAACCAATGGACCAAATGGATATGCGAGTGTCACCTTTCGTGGTAACGAGTCGTATACAAGGTTTGGTGCATTTATTGTACCGGGATTGGATAGATTCGTTTTTAAATAGCGATTTGTGTATATAGCGGTGAATGGAGGTACCCAGTCAGCCTCGGGTGTGTTTGGTGGGAAAAATGGATCGAGATACCTGAACCACTCTTCCTTCTTTTCTTCGTTCCATCGATTCGCAGCATCTTCAGTGATTGAAATACCAACAGTTGATTCCGAGGACATCGAAGGTACTAAGAAGATATCATTCTTCCTGGATGGTGGAAGTTCATTCTGTAACGCATCAAATGTCTTCTTATCTAATTCGGCGGCGTGCTTCGTTCTGATATTAGAAAGCCACGTGTCTATAACACCTAGGCCTTCAGTCTGTTCATCGGGTGTTTCGGAAATGACATCCGTCCCTCCATCTTCAGCATCGAGTGCCTTCATGAGAAGATTGGTCATATATTCCAAACCACCTTCAATTTCCAGAAGTTCGTCCATGTAATCCGCAATCATCTGGCCCGTCATCTCAGCTGAAACAGCCTCGGAAGCCTCTGGGAACAGAAGAGAGTAAGGGAAAAGGACTGGGTATTCTCCACCGGATAATGTAACAGCTTCGTAAAACTTGTACACCATGAGGTCGCGCATCTCCATGTTCGTCTTGTTTTCGATGAAACTATCATAATTTCTAAGATCAGCCAAGTCCATGGTGAGACTAATCATCTCGAAAACGAGTAGCGCCCAGCCAACTGGTCCGGAACCTAATTTGATTAACATTCTAGATGCAAATTGTGTCATTTTAAGTGCGAGTTTAGCAGCCATAGCCTGTGCGGCTCTCGCGGTTATCTTGGCGAGTGCTTTACTGGAATATTTGGCTATTCGACTTCCAATCCTGGGTAGAACTGATGTGACTATGACCTCGGCGACTAACAGAACACCAACTTCCATGAGAATATCACTCATCACCTCTTGTCTCTGAAGACCTGCGACTTCTTCTGCGTCACTCTTCAATTTGCAACATCCATCCCGTAGATCGTAGAATCTCGTGTCACATACACCATCTTCGTTCGGATAGACAAGACACATCAGATTCGATTTATTTAGAATTATTTCGTCAACGTCATCTTTGTTTATACCGACACCCTCGGCTCCTTCATACAGTTTATTGCGATGATCCTGTACCTTTAATCGTGTTTCAGATCGGATGTTTTTATTCTCTGAATTCATCTTTCGTCTCCGTATGATGACGATCGCCACAATAGTCACGACTATTACAAAAAGTAACAGTAACATCATGAGCAATAAAGCCAGTCCTCCCCCACCACCACTTTGTCTAGGTGCCATGACGAAGACAGGCTGTTGATTCATCCTGACACTCTTATAGTATTTAAAGAAAAAAAGGTTAAGCGAATTATGTGGTGTTGGTGGTGTTGTCATACATTTAACTCTACACCTTTAACATTGCCTTTTAAGTACGATGATAGGCGAAATAAGTTTTACACTTCTGGACATTTTTGTTCCTGGAGTTGTATGAAATCATTTGCTATAGACAAATATGGCCTGACGAAGGGTGGTCTTATATGTGGTAACATCGTGATGATGCGTAAAAAAATGTTTAATCAGATTGGACATGTGAAGCCTGCTCCCAGTCGTTTCCTGCTTGAAGAATTTGGTGGTCCACTTTCTATAGAAGCCTTTCGAGAAAACCAAACACGCGATGTGGAAGAACCCAAGGAAGTTCCATGTGAACCACATATTGATAATATCATACCCTTTGTTTCAAACACGAAGCGAATGAATGAAATAAAGAATGCTGCTGTGGATAACAATGCCCTAAAACTAAAGAGAACGAAACCATTACAAAGAAGCCACAACAATTTAGAATCGGCCCTGGGATTGGTCATTACGCCCAAATCCTAGACTTCTTTTCTGTTTCGCTGTCGGCATCGAAGCTGGTAATTGTTCCGATTTTCGACTATGTACCCATCGCTCACCATCATGAGCTGACCAACATATGTTGAGTTTTTCTATAGCCTTTCTACATAGAACACATGGTATGGATATCGCGTCGCCGTGAACTGTTTTACGCTCGACGATCATTTCACCATGTTTTCTATGGAGCCACTCTCTGAATTGATGTGGTTTATACCCCTTCTTCAGACACTCTCGATATAAGCGTCGAATAAGTTGCCTTTCTGCACACATATGATTATTGCTGATGACGACCGGTCCCTTGGACATGTAGCTCGTCACCTGACAGTATTTCATGGGTGGCAATTGAGACACATGGGACCGTCGTATACAAAATCACATTTTGTACACTCACTTAGGACGTTAATATTTCTTTTGGGTGTAAGACCTTTCGCGAATTTCTCGAGCTCCTTCACTGTGTATATTCCATAACGGACCATCACTTCCAGTGAAGGAAATCGCATTCTACTAAGACTACGTGGCCTATCCTTAAGCGAAACAAGGGAGGCACATTTTTTTAGCTTTGAGCATCGTGGCGAAACCATCAACCATGGGAGGTACGAGAGTCTTAAGAATGATTTCAAATTCAGAATCCTTCTCACCTTCATCAATCTGTTCGATGAGGTGGAACAACACGTTGATGACGAGCTTCTTCTTCTGGGGGCCGGGCAACCTCTTAAACTTTTGAGTCTCCATCATGAGACGACCCAAGATGGGGGGAATATCCTCCTTGGTGAGGCCATCATCGATGTACTCAGTCTTGAGTTCATCAACAGTCTTGACCAGACTTTGAGCATCAATTTTTCCAGAAAACTTTTGTAATATGAGATCCATTTTATTATGTGTGGATATAATAAAATGGACACTATCATTCCAGGTGTTGCCATGAGTCTCGGTCTCGTGCAGTTGTACAGTCAAGTGCGCTCAGTTGATGAGATTGACGTAGACATGAAGAGTACAATTCTACTCGGTACAATAACAAGTTCCCTGTGGCTGGTGTATCAAGCAAGGAAATATGGGATCAACGCCACGACACTTTACACGTCAGCAGGTCTCATCGTCCAATTATACATCTTGAATAAGATCTTACTTAAGGAAAAGATTCGCAAGTAGATCAGTAATGAGCACTCTCATTCGTGCGTCCGTCAAGCCAACTGTCACTCCCACCAAGACTGCCAAGAAGAGCGTCTCTTCTACCCGACCCCCACTGCTCACACGTGTTGAGCGCCCGAATGATTACCTTTCGGTCGCCGAGCGCGTGAATGGTCGGGCTGCTATGATTGGCTTCACCTCCGCCGTGATTGATGAGGTCATGACCGGTAACTCTATCAGCACTCAGTTCCACGACAACATCGGCCTTTCTATCGCTGTCGCCAGCTTGGCGTTTCTCGGTACAGCTGCGAACCCTAAGGATGAAGGGTACGTTCAGGGATTCTGGAAGCCCGAGACGGAGCTTCTGAATGGCCGACTCGCGATGGTAGGCATCGCATCACTTCTCCTAACAGAATCGATCCACCCTCATGTTCCTCTATTCTAGAGTCGGGGTGTGTCGCCATATAACTCAAAAATTCAAGCATCTTCACCTTTTCGAGCATCGAAACTGTTCCTGCCCTACGCATCACGTAGGCCAAGAACATCATGAGAATGTAGACATTCTCGGCGATTGGCTTCATACTTAAAAGAGTTTAAAAAATTTATTAAATCTTCCCTCGTTTTCTTTTGTTTCCACCCAAGGGATTTCAACTTCTCGGCGCATATGTGGTACCTTCGATCATTAAACGGGCGGTCATCGACGTATCGTATCCACTTGTCATAGTCCGTCGTATTCAAAATAGTTTCAATTGCAAGTTTGGTCACTTCCATGACAGTGAGTTCATCATCCGAGGCGATGTTATAGATTTCACCGGGAGAACCCTTCTTCCACACCACATCGACGGCATCCACGACATCCTCGACATGCATGAATGCCCGTTTAATGTTTGCGCAATTCTTGCCGTGTATCGTACACTTCTTACCCTCTTTCAAAAATCGCTTGAACTTTGGAACGAGTTTTTCGGGATACTGATTGGGACCATAAACGTTATTACACCGGATAACCTTGATATTCATACCAAAAGATTCGATGTAGGATCGAACAATCATCTCCGCAGCTGCTTTAGAAGCCGAGTATGGATTCGTGGGACGGAGGACACCTTCATCTTCGGTGAAAGGGACATCTGTCTTGGACTCTCCATAAACCTCATCCGTGCTGAAGTGAATGAATTCCACATTTGGGAGAAATTGACGACACGCTTCTATGAGAACATGGGTCGCGTGGGTATTATCCATCGTGAAGGAGAGGGCATTTTCGAAAGAATTATCGACATGACTTTGAGCTGCGAAATGGAATATGGCATCGAAAGCGTACTCTTTAAAGAGGGTCTCGATAAGTTCGGCATTACCAACATTACCCTTGATAAAGGTGGCAACACCGGGTTCGACATTTTCAACATTTGAGCAGTAATCAAGTTTATCGATATTAACGAAATGTGTTTCAGGATATCTCTTCTTCATGATGTTTAGAAAATTGGAAGCGATGAAGCCACAACCACCAGTGACCATCACATTACGGTACATCTTCCGTTTATTTTATAGTCGGCAAATTTTTTAAGTAAATTACACACGCGATCAACATCTTCGATCGTCATCCCATGATGAGCACCGAGGAGGAATCCATCCTTCATGATCGTATCAGCGGTTTCGAAATCTCCGAGATACTCCCTAAAAGCCGGATGTCTCGTGATATTTCCTGCGAATGTGACACGGGTCTGGACATCATTCTTCTCGAGAAACTTTACGAGCTCGAGGCGATTCGGACACTGTAGTGGGATGGCGAGCCAGTTTGGAGTCCTGGAGTCATCGGGGAGGGTGTAGTAAGGACATTCCTTGAGATTCTCCAGGTATCTCTCTACGTTCTGACGCCTCTTCTTGAGAAACCCATCCAACTTATCAAGCTGTACGAGACCGAAGGCGGCATTCATTTCACAAGCCTTGAGATGATACCCTGCGACACCATAGAGGAACTTCCAATCATAGGGAATACCATCTACGGAGTGATTGAAACGTTCACTGGGTTCTTCGATGTTGTCGCCGATACGTCCCCAATCTCGGAACATGAGGGCCCTCTTGAGGTGTTCTGGGTTGTTAAACATGACCATACCACCACAACCACCAGCGGTGATGACGTGACTCGCATAGAAGCTCGTGGTGCTGATGTCTGTACAACCTGTGTGAGTGATCGTGTCTGCAGAATCCTCAAAGAGTGTGATTCCTGGGAAGGCTTCACGGATCGCTTCCCAATCGGGAACATTCCCGATCAGGTTGGGTAGAAGGAGGCACTTCGTATCCGAGGTGACTACCTTTTTAAGGTCTTCGACTGTAGGAACATACGAATCGAGACCAACATCACAGAACACCGGCTTGAGACCGAGTTGCATGAGAGGGGCGACAGTCGTTGCAAACCCACACGCGGGTGTCACGACTTCAGACCCTTTGGGGAGGTCGAGGGCACAGAGACCGAGGAGGATCGCACTACTCCCGGAATTCACAAAGAGTCCGTGTTTCTTTCCGAAAAGGTCAGAGACGCGCTTTTCAAATTCCACAGTGCGCTCACCAAAGCCAGCGAGCCAGCCGTCGCGAAGACAGGCCTCCACAGCCTTAATCTCTTCTTCCCCGTATGATTCAAACCTATTGGGTGCGTACCAAACCTTTTTGGCCATTGTATTTTGATATGGTCGATAACTTTTAAGTAGTCAGTTTCGGGGTGAATGTGAAATATGTTACCCGTAACTTTCGAGAGTGCTTCGAGACCTTCTTTTGAATTTTCAAAACCGATAACAGGATCAATGCGTTCACCCAGTGCTAAACGATAACATTCTGGGTCAGGTTTTGGTTTTTCGTAATCTTCACGTACGATCCATTTCTTCAATTTATTGAGAATAGGAACTTTCTGTTTAAAGTGTTCAACAACTTTTCGATCCGTATTTGTTACGACTGCATGATCTATGTTATTTTCGATAATGAAACGTATGAATGTTTCTACATTTTTCATGGGCTTAATTTCTTCAAACTGCAGCATCTCTTTTATTTTTTGACGTCTCAAATAGGCTGGATCTGGGAAATCTTCGAGTATGTAGTTAATTCCCTGGGTTGTCACAATCTTTTCAATATATTCCGGACTAAGTTTCAACACTTTTGACCACGCTTGATAATGTAAATAATCTGTATCGAGAAGTGTTCCGTCAAGATCGATGAGAAGAAACATCTTAATTAAAGTATTGTATTGTCTCTAAATAAATGTCAAGAGTGTGCGTCTTAGGTGCTGCAGGTTTTGTTGGTAAGAATTTACTTCGAGACACGGACTGGGTAGGTGTCACTCGAGAAGAGTTAGACCTAACCGATCCCGAAGCTGTGAAGGAATATTTTAAGAATCACGAATACGATGTAGTTATACACTGTGCAGTCATAGGTGGAAGTCGACTGAGACCAGATGATGGTGAAGTGTTTTATAAAAATCTCCTCATGTTTGAAAACGTCGTGGTTGCGTTCAGGGGTAAGCTTATCTATTTTTCGAGTGGTGCAGCCCTCCGTGGAAATCCACCCTCTGATCCGTATGGTATGTCTAAATGGCTTATCGATCGTCGCATAGAGACGTTACCGAATGCATATTCGCTGCGGATATGGGGATGCTATGGACCCGGAGAACCTTCCACCAGGTTTAGTGCGGTGTGTAAGAAGGAAGGACACGTCGTTATCAACCAAGATAGATATTTCGACTTTATCGACGTGGAGGATGTTAGAAAAATCGTTCGAGAGTATGTGTCATGTAAATGGGAAATGCCAACAGTGTGTAATCTCGTGTACCCAGAAAAGTTACTTTTATCCCAATGGGCGGAGAAGTTTGGAGCCACATGGGAAATCGAAGATACTTCAGGACTGGGGGAGAGTTACATAAAGAAGAGATAAGCTAACAAGAAAATGAAGTTGTTTGACTGTTCCATGCGAGATGGTGGATACGTGAATAATTGGTACTTCACAAAGGAACATGCCCGAGAGTGTTACAATGCCGTCAAATCGTGTGGTATCGAGTATTGTGAATTGGGTTTTAGACGAAAGGAACACATGAACGGTCCATGGTTTTATACACCAGAGTCATTGGTGAATGAAACCTTTAGTGACATCACTGTACCTGAATGTAAACTGGCCGTCATGGCTCAGATGGGAACTTTCACAATTGATGACTTTGTACCTAAATCAGAATCCCTCATTTCTATGGTCAGGGTGCTGATTGCGTACCATTGTAGCGACAAAGATGACTCCAAAATGAATACCGAACTCATTCACGAAACGGTCCATATGTGTAAAAAGTTGAAAGAACTTGGCTATGAAGTCAGTATAAACATTGGTCGTATCGATAAGATGAGTGATGGACAGATTCAAGAAACGTGTGAAATTATCAATGACGCCCCAATTGAGTACTTCTACCTCGCGGACACATATGGGAATCTTGGTATATACAAAATGCGTTCTATTCTCGATAACGTGAAGAAGTATTTCAAGGGATCTATTGGGTTCCACGCACACGATAATCTCAAGAATGCATCCGTAAAAGCAATTGATGCACTGTATAATGGTGCTGATATCGTAGATGTCACGTTCGGTGGTTTTGGGCGTGGTTCGGGTAATGCAATCTCTGAGTATGTCCTCGCCCATATGGAAAATAAGGGGGATTACAAGCTTCTTCCAGCTCTCATTTATGCGGATAAGTGGGTTGAGTCCTACAAGAAATCGGGTATCCCCTATCTTCTATCGGGTATGAAGTCGATGCATGTCAATTACGCGATTGAAGTAATTGAGAAACATGAGAATGTGTCTATTGAAAAGGTCTATGAGGTGTTTAACAAGATTGTAGAACATGAGAAACATCACTTCTATTCATCGGATGTCCTCACACAATACATGTAAAAATTTTTCTTCTTTCTTTGCTATTATTCTAAAGTGTTTCGAAAGTAAATGCGAAAAACTATCCATTGTGAAACAATTGATATGTTCATGCCAAAATTCTTTATTACTTTCCTTTGGTACTTCAAAATAATAATACTTTGCGGAACCCTTGATTTCCTCGATGATCACATTCGGGTCTGGAACATGTTCGAGGACATGCATACATGTAATGAGATCACAGTTGAAAAGTTTCTCTGTGATTGGAACTTCTGATTCTATGTCACATATATCATAGACATATCTTTGAGTCCCAACTTTGGGTGTATTAAGGCCATCATATCCACCAAAATCAATGAGTGTTTCAACATTTGAAACGTGTTTCTCGATAAACGGTTGTGAAACTTCATCCACATACTCATGACGTACATCAAAAACATCATTCTGGTATGTTGGTTCATAAGACAACCTAACCTTATTGTAATCGTCACCCCTATAACCTCTATAAAGATTGGACATTTCTTCGTCATCAAAAAGTATATTCACACCTACAAACCCGCATGTTTCGCATGTGAGTGATTTACATGGGAAATAATTAACTTGATTTGGAAGTCCATATAAAGAAGTCGTTGTCTCGGGTTTCATACCAAAAATACGATCAGTCATGAAAGGTGCTAGTATAGCAGGTCTTGTAATACATGTATTAGAACTACAGGATCTACAGTAGTTTATAAACTTCATTGTAAAATTATTTATTCGACTCTTTAAGCCATACATTGTGAAAGTGGGGATTATTTTCATACTTTGGGTGGGGTATAGTATGGATTCGTTTGAAGCCATATGAGGTTAGTGTTTCATCTAGTGCTTCGTATCTTTTTGCATACTCTGGCCATGGAATGCCATCCTGTTCATAAATGATAACTCTCATATTTTTGATGGCATCTGGATTTTCTTCTACAAAATCACAAAAGAACCCTTCGCAATCAGCCACGATACAGTCAAACTTGATATCGTAAGTCGTCGATACATCTTCGAGTGTCATACTTTTAATCGTGGGTGTATCAGTTTCCTTCGTATATGTCCCATATTCATGGAGGTCGAATTTGGGATCTATGAAGGCGAGTTCGTACCCTTTCTTTGAAACAACCCCCTCAAAAATATGAAACTTTCCTCCGTTGATGTCTCTATTTTTCGTGAGTGCTTCAATCACAGAACTATCCGGCTCTACTGCGACGTGTTGTGTCGGGTCATCAAGAACTTCTGATATGACACACGAAACAGTTCCATATCTCGCACCCAATTCAAGAACCCTTGCGTCTTTAGGGATATACTTCCTAACCAGAAACTGTTCTTCTGCTTCGTATTCCACGTTAGCCTGGTGACCATCTCTGTCTACGAAGGACATCTGGTAAAGAATGATTACTCACCTTTAAACACGTTTCACGAATAGATTATCTTCGAGGAACGCATCATCCAAAAATGGAGCCATCTCCTCATAAGGCATGTTTTTGAATGTTCCATCGGGAAGAGGTTTGTTTGAGAGTCTCGGAAATCGACCCTGTACATTACACGGGATCTCTACAATCATGGGTCCATCTTGGTGACTCAAGTACTTTACATCCCCATCACTTTCCACTCGGTGGTAGGGAATAGCATATGCATTTGAAATCTTTTCAATATCACAAAATGTGATATCACTTTTAGAACTCGTTCCATATTCTCGTTTGAATACAGCGTTTTGCGTGATTTTGATGGCACCGTATCCATCGTTATTGAATACGAGAATCGTCACGGGCATGTTATGGTGTTTAAGAGTCTGTAGGTCCTGTATGTTGTACTGAAAGGATCCGTCGCCGACGACGACATACGTTCTTTTACCGTGTAGAGAAGCTCCCATGGCCGAGGCTACCTCATACCCCATGTCTCCGTGACCACTCGTGATGAACCGATCACCGTCTTTGTAGCGGTACATGTGCCAACCCACACAATAGATTGAACCGGATGACATGGTCACCACGGAGTTTCCAGGCTTTTCTTTGAAAAATGTATCTAGGTGTCTGTATGGACACACGAGGGGGCCACTTCGCTCGGGTAATTCTTCTTCCCACAACTCTTTCCATTCTAGGTTCCTCTTCATCCACTCTGGATGGATATGTAGTTGTAAAGGTAATTCCAAATCAAAAAAAGTTTTGAGATTCATTTGAAGTTTGATATCAAGTTTCTTATCTTCAATAAATTCTGATTTATCTATGTCGAGGTAAACAATCTTAGCTTCTCTCGCAAAGAGTTCACGCTTATAACCCGTGATACTCTTACACATCCTGGAACCCAAACACAACACGAGATCTGCGTTCTGGATGGCAAAGTTACCTGCACGATTCCCAATGAGACCAACCTTTCCCGTGTAATCATCACCTAGATCACTCCCAAAAAAACTCACAACGTATGGGAGTTTGTGATGTTCCAAAAACGTTTTAAACTTTTCTTTCGTCTTTGAAAGATGGATTCCATTACCGGCGAGGACTATAGGTCGTTCAGACTTCATCCAAACATCTAGGAACTCTCGTGGGAGTGAAGTCATCGAGACTTCTTGTGGAACCTTCCATTCTTCGGGTGTCTCTGGAACTTCCATCGATTGAACATCCACGGGGATGGATATCCACACGGGTCCGAGTCGTCCAGTAGTGAGATTGTGGTAACACTCTTGGAGTACTTTCAGGGTATCTTTGGGATCGGTGAGTTCGATGGCACACTTCGTCATACCTTTCACAGACTCTATGATGTCACAATCTGAACCGAAGTAGCCCCTAATTTTACCACCATATGCACGAATGTTATCATCACGGTGTACTTGGCCACTGATGAAAAAGACTGGAACGCTATCCTGGTACGCGATGAGACATGGAGTGATCGCATTCGTCGCGCCACACCCAGATGTTACACAGCACACACTAGGAGTATGTTCGTAAGATGACCACCCGAGTGCCGCATATCCCGCAGGTTGTTCGCCGTGTGTGTACGTGACGTCCATTTTTTCGCCGAATGTGTCGTTCAGGTGCATCGCGAAACCACCAGTGACGGAAAAACATCTTTGAATACCACGTTTGGTGAGAAAGGTGGTCACAAACTCAGACACTTTCATTTACTCAATTAAAGGGTGCCATCTTTAATTGAGTAGTATGAGATTGACATACACGATCCAAGTCTGTAATGAATCAAGAGAACTTTTTTCGCTTTTAAACTTTCTCAGTAAAACAATCGACGACGAAGATGAGATCAACGTCGTCGCCGATTCCAATATTGTGACAGATAAAGTTGAACACGTCCTCGACCATTTCAAGGACCGTGTCAATATTTTCAAACGACCGTTCGACCAATTTCATACCAACGCACAGTTTCATATCGAAAAGGCGACCGGCGACTACATTTTTGGTGTTGATGCGGACGAGATGCCACAAGAACTTCTAATCAAAAATATCAAAAAAATAATCAAAGACTCCGGTGCGGAAATTATCGCCATACCACGTATCAATATTCACCCGGGTGCGACACAAGAGTTTATCGAAAAGTCGAAATTTAACGTGAATGATGTTGGATTTATCAACTGGCCAGATTTTCAGATGCGTGTCTATAAAAGATGTGATCACATTAAATGGACCGATGAAGTACATACGAAACTCACAGGAACCGATAAAATCGTCGGTATTCAAGCCGACCCGAAACTTGCTCTCTGGCACATCAAATCTATAGAGAAACAGGAAAGTCGGTGGGCAGAGGGTGGCGAATTTAAAACACCGAAGGGTGGGCTGTACGACTTATTGATGTGATTCGGTATAAAGATATTAAACCAGTTTATCATAAATGATTAAAACTTCCAATGGGGTATTCGATATAGATGTAGAAGATTGTTGGATTCGTAATCACATGTGCTCGGGGAAGGTTTTTGAACATCATATAATCAACGACATGTTGAAATCCCATGTGGAGAAATCCAAATATATTGTAGACGTGGGTGCGAATATCGGTTGTCACGCGGTGAGTTATGCAGGATTCAACACAGACTCTAAAATTATAGCATTCGAACCACAAGAGAAACTGTATGAAATCTTAGTAAAGAATGTCGAGCAGAATGGGTATCGGGACAGGATTGATGTGTATAAACAAGGTCTCGGACATTGTAAGATGTCATGTGAGTTGGTTAGTTTGGATAAAATGGACAAAGATTTACGTAGTGGTGGATGTAACAAGGGTGGTGTCGGTATCGGTAAAGGTGGTGAACATATGACTATAACAACACTCGATTCTCTGGAACTACCGGGACTTGATTTTATCAAGATCGATGTAGAAGGGGCGGAGGGTCTTGTTATCATGGGTGGTAAAGAGACGATAAAAAAATATAAACCTGTCGTGTGTTTTGAGCATAATTATCAGCGTATAGATCCCAGCGACGTTAACCTCGACCATGTACCAACTCCATTTGAAGAACTCGTGAAATTGGGGTATAAAAGATTTGAATATTTGGATTGGGATAATTACCTGGCATTCCCATGACTTAAAAGAAAAATGATTATTCAAGTAAATGAAGTTTGGTAAGATTGTTGGTCGTTTCTTCCTAAAACAAGATCTTGGTCTTTATGATGACGATACACCAGACTTGATTACTGTATCAGAACTCGTCGAGACGTATCCCATGTGGCCAAAGTGGATCGTTGAACTACCGGAAAAGCGAAAACAACTTTTCACGATGTTTGAAACGAGCGATGTTCACCCAGATATCATCGAGAACATGAAATTGTTTGAAAAGGTTATTGTTCCCTATGAGTATCTTAAGAACATCTTGATTCGTCACGGTGTGAAGTGTGAAGCTCTTAATTGGTACACTTCACCACTTATTCAAGCCAAACCACGAGTTATCAAGAAGAGTGAACAAAAGACTAAAAAAGTTTTCCTCTACATTGGGACAAACGATATTCGCAAAAATCTCATAAACCTTTCCAAAACTTTCAAGGAAGTTCTTGAAGGAACTGAACACAAACTCATTGTCAAAACAAATAAACTTGATAACTTACCCGAATCCAAGAACATCAAGTATACCACAAAACGTATGAGTCGGGATGAGATGGCAGGCCTCTACAATATATGTGATTACGTCGTCTCGTTTACGCGTGGTGAGGGTGTGGGTCTCCCAATGCTCGAAGCAAAGTACTTCGGAAAACCCGTCATCTCACACGATGGTGGTGTCCTCTCTACACTCAGAGACGATTCGTGGATCGTGTTACCATCTAACGAAATTGCCGTAGATCATACGAATGTTCCACAGTTTTTACAAAAAGTGTTCCATGGAACTTGGTGGGAAATCGACACTAAAGAAGCTTTAAGAATTTTAAATAATCTTATCCACGAATAACATGGAAGAGTTCAAAGATGCATGCCAGGGTCTTGAAGTTCGACTCGAAGAGATGGCCGTAGATATCAAAGATCTTCCAACTGATTATAAACTTGCTGAACGATTTGTAAATATCGATCGGGAAGTGTATGAGATGTTAGAATGGTACAAAAAAATAAAACGAGAGAAGAAACAGATGGAAGAACGCCTAAAACAGCTGGACAAAAACACCAAATTTCTTAACAACGACATCCAGCGTGTCAAATTACGAGAGTTTTCTCGTGCCCGACACGGAGGGTCGTATTCACAGTTACATCAAAACCAGAGTCCTTGAGATTCTTACAGAATGCAACATCCTCTGAACACATGTCTTTCAATCCGTCAAACTCGATGAGAGGGTAGCTAAAGTAGGGATACTTCATCTTTTCGAGCACTTCTCTTCGACACGCGAAAAAACCCATACCATTGTACGCCACGGAGATGTATTTATCCTCCCTTTCGAGTTCATCTACTTTCATGAACTCGAATGATCCATTCTTCTTAAAATACTCTAGGTTCCATTCCTTCACACATGCCATATGTTTCATATCCTGCATCCGATAAAGACCGGAAACGACTGGGTACTTCTTGGTATCTTCGAGAAGTTCAATCACTTGTTCAGGTGTAAACACGATATCAGAGTCGATTGTGAGCCAAACATCATACTCAACCTGACCACCAAATGGTTTCTGGTCAGCACCACGAAGTACGTCAAGACCCAAAGTTTTCATCCGAGAGAATGAGACAAAGCTGGAATATTCATTCGTGACCATAAAGTCATAGCCCTTCTTCGTGAGGGTCATGAGTGTTTGTGACCAATTCATCAGGAACGTACCAGAAAAGGTACGACCGGGGAGTGCGAGGATGACTTTCATCTCTTCAAAATACTGAGCACTTCTTTAACCGCTGGGTGACGAACGATATCCTCATCTTCCATTTCGACGTGAGTGATATATTCGAGGTCTTGGCACTGCATCTTATAGATGAGATCTTCGAGACCATTTTCCGATCCCAAATCAGACTGTTCCAGGTCACCGGTCACGATGAGTTTGGTTCCCTCACCTACTCGAGTCAAAAGCATCTTCATCTGATTGGGTGTGGCGTTCTGCATCTCATCAGCGATGATGAGTGTATTGTTGAAGGTTCGACCTCGCATGTATCCAAGAGGTTCAATCTTAACGAACCTATCAATTTGATTGTATGAAAAGTACTGCTCGAAGATGTCAAACATTGGTTTCGTCCACGGCTCCATCTTTTGATCCATGTCACCCGGTAGGTATCCCATATCCTCATCCGCTGCTACGATGGGGCGGGTCAATACAATCTTGGGGCGTTGATATTTAGCTACGTGTTCAAGGGCAACCTGACACGCCAACATTGTCTTACCGGAACCCGCTGGTCCAGTTCCTATCACAATAGGTTTAGGGGAACGAAGTGCGAGTGCATATTTACATTGACCAGGGGTTTTGGGGAAGTTCATCTATATCTATTAAAGATATTTTCCTTATATTAATTAAATGGAGTTCCACTTTGTAAAATTAAATGTAAATGGAACCTATCTCAGTCTCGTGGACCCTTCATCTAAACATAGATTTGTATGTTTTAGTAGTCAAGAAACTGCTAACAAATGTGTAAAATATGTATCATCATTTCGTTCGAAGCATGGTGTATGGCCATGTTTCGACATGTCTCGTGAGAAGAGAAAACTTGAAAGCTCCTCCGTAAAAAGTAGAACTCCTGAGCAGATTGAAAGGTACATTGATATTGAAACATATGACATGAATACAATCGATAGGATAGCGAGTCGAACGAATTCTTCATTTTACTGTATTTTACATTTTGAAACTGAGGACATTGGAAATCTCGAATCTATCTCGATGTCTGGACAGGAGATGGATGCTGTCGTGGACGAAGATGCGTATAGGGACTTACTCGAATACAACTTAAAAATAAACTGACCTATACCAATAATGTGTGGCATCTTTGCCCTCTTCGGTGAAGAAGTTGAAGTTTCTTCATATCTCCTTTCTCACCGAGGACCAGATGATTATAGAAGTAAAATCCTGGGTAAATGTCGTATGGACTTTTACAGACTTGCTATCAATGATCTAACGGATGCAGGTATGCAACCATTTCGAAAAGAAAATGAGATGCTCGTGTGCAACGGGGAGATTTACAATCATCGTGATTTTCGTCGGGGTGATGAGGTAAGTTCAAGTGATTGTGAAGTTCTCATGCCCATGATTAAGGATTATGGTATCACAAAGACACTTGATCTCATCAACGGGGATTTTGCCTTTCTTTGGACGAATGGGACGCGTATCATGGCAGCTCGCGACCCGGTCGGTGTACGCCCCCTCTTCTACACGAGGTATGCCACTGGTTCCATCGCATTCGCGAGTGAGGTCAAGGCTCTGCTATTCCTAAACTCCGAGATTCATATCTTTCCTCCGGGGTACATGTATGACTCATACATTAACGACTTTGTATGTTACCACTCCGGGTACTGGCATGTGAACAAATACATTAAGACGAGGTACCACAAGAAGATTCGTGATACACTTGAACACGCGGTTCATGAACGTATCGAGAATACAGAGCGTGACACCGGGTTTCTTCTTTCAGGTGGACTTGATAGTAGTCTCATCGCATCTATCGCGACTCGTAAACTTGGAAAGATTCGGACATTTTCGATCGGTCTCGAGGGAAGTCCAGATCTTGAAGCAGCTCGTACAGTCGCGAAGTACTTGGGTACACAACATACTGAAGTAAAGTTTACGGTACAAGAGGGTATTACTCATGTAAATGACGTAATTCATTCACTCGAATCCTACGACACAACGACTGTGCGAGCGAGTACACCGATGTGGCTTCTTTGTAAATACATTAAGCAACATACACCTTGTCGATACATTTTCTCTGGTGAAGGTGCGGACGAAATCTTGGGAGGCTACCTCTATTTCCACAACGCACCGAATATCGATGAATTCGCATGCGAAAACATGCGTCGTCTTCGTTTGATTCACCAGTTCGATGGGTTGAGGGCGGATAGGTGTGCGGGGGCGCATGGTCTCGATTTAATCGTACCCTTTTTGGATAAAAACTTTATCGATGTGTGTATGTCGGTCAATCAGACACACAAGGTTGATAAGGTTGAGAAACGCATGCTTCGTGAGGCGTTCGAGGGATACCTCCCCAGAGAGATTTTATGGAGGCGGAAGGATGGAATGAGTGACGCGGTGGGGACGAATTGGGTGGACGAGATTAAAAAGTATGCCGAAGATGAAGTGGATGACACACTTTTCAGGGAAACGCGGGCAAAATCACGTGGTCACAACACTCCTTTGACGAAGGAGGAAGCTCTGTACAGAAACATCTTTTGGAAGATGTATGGGAAAGATAATGACCATCTCATATCCGAAATCTGGAGACCCAAATGGACCGACGTGACGGATCCAAGTGCGCGCCTACTTATAGAAAAGAATCCCAAGTAATGTAAATGGCGCACTTTGTCAGGAGTTTCGATTGTAAAAATGAGGATCATGCCATGTGGCTAAAAAAGATTGGGGGTGTTATGGCCAAGTCGATGGGTGGTGACCGCATCGACGTACTCGGAGCCATAAACGACAACCCACTTCCCGGGAAGCCCACGATCGAAAACCCGATCGATTTCGCATATGTACATTTTCAGCTCTGTATGAAGTACGCAAACGCGGTATTAAGCGGTGATGCCTTTGTACCGAAGGTACTCACTTAATGTAAAGTCTTGAGGTTCAGACTGTTCATCCATTCGCACAAGTAAAATTTTCCCATATACTTCTTCTACATCAAATGGATGTGGTAAAACGTTTTCATTTTTCGTTTTACCATCTTCAGGTTTCATTATGACAACGTCTATATCAGGCCATTGCCCGATGAACGTTTGTCGCCCCTCGAGTATCTTGAAGATTTCATTCTTGTGAGGACTTATGTCCAGTTCTATCTCTATTACGTCACCTAGTTTCTCACGAATTAGAATTGCCTTGTTCATCTTACCGTCTATCCATAAAAAAATATCTACAAATTATAAATGAATAACCGGTATCTCTTAGCTCTGGCTATATTGATTGTGTCTATCTGGATGGTACAAAAATCGAGAGAGAAGTACCGAGCTGGGCGCAATGCGTACCGCTATGGTTTCGTAGACACGAACCCAGCTCGTCGCGTATCTAATGCATTTGATAGCCCAAACATTACCAATCCTTATGAAGGACTTCCCCTGCCCTAAGTGGCTTATAAAGATAAGAAATAGTAAGTACAATGGAAAACAAGACTCGACAATTCGTGATCGAGCGATTGGCTACACTTCTCGAGATTCCTGATGACAGTACTACATGTATCAATCTCGAGAAATGTATATTGAATCACGCCACGGACAGGGCGCGAGAGATGGGAGAAGAAGCTGCGTGGGACAATCACAAGTACAGTAGTATTTACAAGCACAAGTTTTTATCACTACAAAAAAATTTAAAGGACAACCCGAACCTGAAAGATAAGATTGTTCAGAAAAAATTGAAATCAACTGAAGTCATTAGTATGCGACCTGAACAGCTCTGTCCGGATGGACTGTACGCGGAACAGATGGAAATTAAGATTCATACTGACCTGAGAAAGGAATACCTGAAGAAGGAGATTAAGAACCAAGATGGATTTTTCAAATGCGGACGATGTAAATCTATGAAGACGACGTATTACCAGATGCAGACCAGATCTGCAGATGAACCGATGACTGTATTTGTGAGCTGTCTCAACTGTGGTCGAAATTGGAAATGTTGAGATAGTGAGGAGATCCCGTGAGGTCGGTGGGCATGTCACCGATAGATAGTATGAAATTGTAAGGAAGATTCTGTTTCATCAGATGTTTTGTTTCCGCACTCGTGAATCCCAAATAGTCGTACCCGATACCATACTCTTTTAATTGTTCAATTGTCCATCGAATGACGTGTCCTATCCCAGGCCTCGCCGTGATGATTACAATTTTGTACCCCATTTGTCCAGCCCTATGTAACAAATGTATGATGGGTACATTTGGACGACCACTCGTAAAAATAAGTGTATCATCTATATCAAACATGACGGCATCCATGGGCCTCACCTGTCTGTTTGATATATAGTGAACACCCCAGTTTTTCAGGTTATCCATTATTAGTATTAAAGATTTAAATTCAAATTCACACAGCCATGATCATCGATGTTCGATGTGATGACGGTACTATACAGATTGCTCAGACTGTTTTAGAAAATGAAGATTCGTACAAAGTACATTTTCTTGAACGGAACAGACATAATTTCTACGATTTTGTCGACGAATGTGAGGATGTTCCAAAGGATTCTGTGTCTGGATTTTATGACGTGGATACACTAGAGGATACCGATCTTTTTGCAAAGTTCCCACAAGGGTATGTACTTCTCGATGACAGTGAAGATGAAGACTTTGAATGTAGTGACGAAGAATCTTCTGAAAGTGATGACGTATCTCTCGTCGATGAAGACGAAACCTAAGTGTTTTAAAATACACTGAAATAGCATATGGAGTATAAAGAACCAAAAAAACGTGTGACTAAAAACGACAAGAAAAACAAGAAACAAGTGTATTCACAAAAGCACATCAGAAACATACTTAAACAACAAGAGGTATATTCGAACAGGAATAAGAATGGCCCCGTACACTCCCCCAGTGACGCACTACTCCCAAATGGACGTGTCGATGTACCACGAAGATGACGTGTTTGCCTTCATCGGTAGGACTGGAAAGCGGTTCTATTGGCTTACCCAAAAATTGGGTCTGGAATACTTGTGGTATGACAATGAGCGTAAGGTTATCGAGATTTGGGGTCCGTTCTACACACATCAGAATCAACAGTCCGCACACTTGATCCGGGCTGAACTTGATTTTTTTACACAACCTAAGTTAGAGGGAACTTTCACAGAAAAACAAGATGAGCATGTTCAGGCCCCCGTCGAAGCGTGTTAGATGCCCCCCACCTGTTAAGGGGGATAGACCTAAAGAGGGTACATTTTTATATGATATCATCACACAAAAACCAGTTACACAGTTTGTGTTTCATAAACGCCCCGTGTATCACCGGGACATATATTTGAAAGCACTTGAAGAAAACAACAAACGACTGGGAATTCCGTATGTCGAGCCTCAGATACCACATGCTACCCCTTACAAAGAGCCGACACGAATGAATGAACCCGAACTCATATACAGTGATCGAGTTGGGATAACATTGCGCATCCTAAAGAATGGAACTGTCCGTGTGAAGGTAAGTGGAGCAATTGCAACGATGAATGAGAAGTACTATCGTCGTGGTGTTCAACCCCCATTTAAGGTGGTTTTGCAGGCATATAAGTCGCATGGTTTTAGCCCACAATTTTTAGAAAAAATCAAAAAGAGTCATGAACGGAAGGTGGAGTTTGCTAAGAAGGTTCCCGGGATTATCGCTAAGATTTTCGAAAAAGAACCTGTGAAAAAAATCAAAAAGAAGAAGGTGGAAGAGGTGAAGGATGAGGAAATTGACGATGAACCAGAGGCGGAAGTGGAAGAGGAGGAAATTCCAGCCGAAGAGGGTGAATTGGATGTTGAACCTGACGAAGAAGAAGTCGTAGAAGATGAAGAGTATGTTTCCGATAATGAAACCTAAGTAGAATGTAAAAATGTAATTAATCATCTTATTATGTTTGTTACCAACGTTGTCCTTGCCAACCACATCCTCGACCGTGGCTTCTTTCACACCCTGAAGGACGCGACGTATCACGCAAATCAACAAACAAAAGAGAAAATCTGGAAACTCCCCAACGGGTCTGTATTTTTCGGAGACGTCGAAGTTCGTGTCTACAACACGGACGACTACAAAAATGAACATTTTCTTTCTTTCATTGATTCCTGCTGAAATTGCCCACATGTCCTGTGACCAACATGTTGTCAAGATTCAATTGGAGATTTGTCAGATGTTGTATACTGCATGGTTCTTTTCAAATCAGCAAGAGTACATTCAAGAAAACGCACCCTACACGAAGGATGGAAAGAGGAGAGGTTACCGACCCGCACATTCGAAACACCCTATGACAATGTGGGTGGGTTCGAGTCTCAAAAACTATATCTACGCGTGTGAGATTGGGATTGCTTTGACCCTCGAATACACTCGTAGATATGGTAAGGTGCATACTTGTGCGGAACACTTGATGTGGCTGAGAAATCACCATCCCTCACACTTTGAGGAGAAGCGCAGCGCCACGGCGTACTACTCCGACGAAGGTATTCCCGAATGTATGCCTGAACAGTACAGATGCCTGAGTGTAGTTGATGCATACCAGATGTACTATATGATGGAAAAGATGGGATTTGCTAGGTATAGAGATATATAGCTTCTGGTTTTTCAATTGGATCTCCGTAGCCCAAAGATTTTAAATAGACATGTACTTTATTCTCTTCCGTAAAATCGTGAATTTCGACTAGTATAGCTGGTTTATGTTTCTTGATTGTCTCTGCCGCACCTTTGAGAACTTGAAGTTCATGTCCCTCAACGTCCAGTTTGATGAATGATGGAACACCGGAGTATATGTCATCGAGGCGTTCGCAGTTGACTTTTACACCAGCTCCTTTCCAGTCACCCGATGCATGAAGCGTCGTTCCACCATAGTTGATGTGTGTATTCGATTCACAACCATGTGCTGGGATATTCATCTCACGTACCTCCTTGACATCCGAAAGAGCACATGCCGCAACCTGAACGTCGTGTCGTAATGTATTTCCCTCGACGTTGAGTTTAACTATTTGATGAAACACTGGTTCAAATGCTACGACAGGTCCATAATCCGAAAACATTAATGTATTGTATCCAATGTTCGCACCGATATCGAGAATATGTGTACCAGGTTTGTGATACAAACGAACTTCGCGACGCATCCACCGATCCCATTCATGTCCATGTGCGATCGACCGACCTATATATTCGTCATCTTTGATGACACATACGTTATAGATCCCGTTGTTTACTTTTATGATATCGAGATTCATATACTTAAAGTTTCTTCGTACCTTTAACCACTTAAAAGCGTGACGTCATCATAAACAAACGATGTTCAGCATCGCAAATAATTTTACAGCTCCCCCTGTCAAAATCGCATCTGAACGTAAACCCGAGTACCATCCAAGGACGTATAGTCAGTTTATTAAGGGTCTCAAGAATAAGGAACTTCCTGCTGTCGTTGTCAAGCCAAGTGCGAATGTTGCCCAGTTTCAGGAAGAGAATGGTGATTATGGTGATGTTCGTATTGTTCAAACTGAACAGTTGTGGCAGACCCTGATGGAAAGTGATGCCGAGGTTCTCGTGGATGCTTCCGGACCACCAATGTCCTTCGCCGAAACTGGAATCATGTTGATCCTCGGTATCTATCTCTTCTCTGTGCTGCGAGCCCTATTTGGTGCTCGTGGTGGGGGTGGAATGGGAATGCCCAACCCCTTTGGAAAGTCCACAGAGTTTACGATGGACCAAGATGTTGAGACCCGATTCACTGATGTTGAGGGTATCGACTCAGCCAAGGAGGAGCTCGAGGAGATTGTCGATTTCCTCAAGAAACCTGAGCGTTACTTTGGAAGTGGTGCTAAGATTCCCCGCGGTGCCCTTCTCGCCGGTGCCCCTGGTACGGGGAAGACTCTCCTCGCTCGAGCCATCGCTGGTGAGTCCAACGTCCCCTTCATCCAATGTTCTGCCGCGAACTTCGTTGAGATGTTCGTAGGTGTTGGAGCCAAGCGCGTACGCGAACTTTTCCAACAGGCACGAGATAATCAACCGTGTATCGTCTTCATCGACGAGATTGATGCTGTCGGTAAACAGCGTTCAGGTGGTGGTATGCCTGCCAATGATGAGCGTGAGCAGACCATCAACCAGCTCTTGACCGAGATGGACGGTTTCGATAATGAGACTGGTATCGTGGTCATCGCTGCGACGAACCGTATCGACATTCTTGATGATGCCCTTTTGAGGCCGGGTCGCTTCGATCGTAAGATTCAGGTGACTCTCCCGAGTGTGGGTGGTCGTAAGAAGATCTTGGGTGTTCACGCGAGGGATAAGAACTTAGATGAGACGGTTGACCTTGCGACAATCGCGAAGCAGACGACTGGTTTTTCGGGTGCTGACCTCGCCAACCTTCTCAACGAGTGTGCCATCCGGGCGGTAAGGGATGCTGGTGGAACCATCAACAATGAAATCGTCGAGGATGTGTATCAGCGTCTCGTCGTGGGTGCTAAGGGTGATGTGAAGTTTTCGATGCGTAAAAAGGAACTTGTCGCATACCATGAGGCTGGACACGCTATCATGGGTGTCCTCGTACCAGACTACGATGTGGTACGTAAAGTCTCTATCATTCCTCGTGGTGCTGCGGGTGGTATCACCTTCTTCCAACCCAATGAGGAAAATGCAGATTCTGCGATGTACACCAAGGAGTATCTCCTCTCCCAAATCAAGGTGGCTCTCGGGGGTCGTGCAGCTGAGGAGATTATCTATGGTAAGGACAAGATCACCACAGGTGCCTCTTCTGACTATGCCCTCGTGTACCAGATTGCTCGTGAGATGGTCACCACCTATGGATTTGGTCAGAACTTCTTTGATTACCGTAAGATGTCTGAGGAGGCTTCAGCCATGGTGGATAACGAGATTGACCTCATCGTTGGGGACTGCTACGATGAGACTGTCGCTATGTTGAAGAACAACATGCCCCAATTGGAGCGACTCAAGGAAAAACTCATCGAAGAGGAAATCGTCGATGGGGAATGGGTTTATGAGTTGTTTGGGCAACCGTTCCGTGACGATTTTTACCCCTCAGCTAGTTTCGATTAACAAAAAAAACTCAGGTGATAGTAGATATGGAACTTGAACGATTATATCGGGAAAATCCCAATTTAAGAAACATGGTTTCTCGGAAGGGTATGAGTTCAAATATGCTTCAGCGTATTCTCGGAGTTACTTCGAGAAGTCGTAATAAAAATATACTTCGCGCACAATTTATAAAAGATTACAACCCCAATAATCCGGGTATTTTGAATCAGGTTCTCAGGAATAGGGAGCAGATGTTACAAGAGAGAGCTGCCCGCACTACGAACAAACCTATCGCCGCGAGAACGCGAAGTCGAAGACCTATTAAATCTACAAAAGCCCCTCCCCCAACCACTATAAAGAAACGTGTACAAACCGCACGTAATACCACATTAGCTCAGAAACGAGAAATCCCTCCGCTAATGCAGAGACAGCCACGTGAAGGTGCTGGTTTTAGTGAAAAGACGGTCATGGGGTATGGCGAATTATATGAATTTTTTCAGCTTATGAAAGAGTACCAGGAAAAGCGTGAAAAGGTTACCAAACGTAACGCATCACCTATGCCGATTTTGAAGGTGATGTATGCGTACAAAACACGGATGTGTGCTTTGACACAGTACCCTTACACAGGTGATAATAAGTTAATTCGTGATGTAGTTGATAATGTTCGTTCTTTATGTGCGGATGAGGGTGGAAACTACACAACTTTCCCTATTCTCAATCAACCCAACGCTAACAAAACGAACGAATTGATGAAGATGTGCTTGAGATCAGAATTCGAGAAACTGCTGGGTAGTGTACGAAATAACACTGGTCGTTCGAATACTAATGTTTTGCTTAAAATAAGTGCGATCTATGACAGGTTCTTACGACTTCTCAAGGATGTTGATGCTGAAGTGGCTCTACGATTATATGTAAAAGATCAGAGTTCTCAAAATTTAAACATGTATATCAAGTCTCTTTCACCTAATATACAAAAGTCCTTGACAGAAAATGTCCCGAATGAGTACAGGTCTCTCATAAATAAGATAAACAAAAGAGTTCGAAACAAAAAACATAACCCAATTCCAGTCGCTGTGGCTCATGGACCCGCAAACCACAATACACTTTCTGTATCTTCCATGAAAAAGATACTCAGGAATCCAGACGTCGTCAAGAACTTCACCGAGGGATCTTTGTTTCTCAAATATCTGAACGAACACATACCTAGTGGTGGGACGGGTGGTTGTAAAATGAGAGGAGATGTTGATGGATGTCTATTGCGTCGCCGTGTTGTTTTTGGACAGCCATACCCAACATCGAGTTCGGGTGTAAAAGCTATCCAAACTGCACTTTCTGCTATCAATCATGGTCGCATGCACAGACTCAAAACATTCTCTCCAAATGGTAATCGTTTTAATCGTGTCGGTGAACCGAGGAAGAACTTTACGAACTTTGGTATCCTAAAAAAATATATGAACACTATGAAAAATCAAAGTGTGCGTAATGTACCTCTCTTTACATCACCTACAAACAAGTTACTTGAAATACAGAGGGGTAAAAGAGTTGCAGTGAAGTTCGATGGTACTAAATTGGTTAAGTTTGAGGGTACCGAAAATCCCCATATCTTATGGACAACTTTTGGACTTCACTTGGATGAAAGGGGTAAAGCGTATAATTTTTTCGATTTCATTAATTTCATTTATGATCGTGACAGCGGAAGTGTAAAAAACATTGGAAGTTACATGCGTCCAAGAGGTGAGATGGGTATGAATTACATTATTCAGTTAGACTCGAAAACTCTTGATTACTTACATGGAAAATACTTCTTCACAAATTTTACTGGAGATAAATACAAAGATGAAATCATCACCAAATTGACAAGTTGCCGCAGATAAGATAAACCTAAGTAAACCCAAAACACTACAAAAATCAAACAAATGAACAACCCCCCTAAGGAGGCTTTCAAACACGCTACGGCAATCTTGAGTCTCGTTTGGAGTGTAGGAAAAGTACAAGACTATGTCCGCGATCAGTGTCGCTAGAGCCCGTATCGGGATGATCGGTCGCCATATCCAAACGATGGCTATCAAAGAAAATGTTCTGTTTCCGGATGTGAAAGTTTATCCTACCGTAATTTCAGGATACACAATTCAAGTTGATGTTCGACACGAGGAGAAGACTATTAATTTTGTCACCGAGGCTATGTGTCCCAATGAGAAAAAGAATGTGTATCTTCGCCAAAAGCGGATGATGCGTGAGTTGTATCCAGAATACCTCATTACCGAAAGGCATACCTAAGTAGATTTAGAAATGTTATAAAATCAAGTACAAATGTTTGCCCTTAAATCCCAAATGGTATTCAGCTGTGTCCCTATCCGGCGCGCACAGAGGAAGATTTCTCGAACCATCCGTGGCTATTACACCCTTGGTGAGAAGAACTGTAAGCCTCTCGACAAGGTTCAGAAGGAGGGGTTGTTCCATGTCATAGCCTTCATTAAAGAGGGTGATACGGGTCTCTACTCTGTGACTGAAAAGGATGAGGATGATGTTTCTAGGGATAGCATCGTGGCTTTCAGGAACTTCGAGGATGCGTTTCGTTACAAGACCCTCCTCGAAGCTGATATGGACATCGCATCCTTTGTCCAATTTGCATCCAGGTATGAGCTCGAACATGCATGCAATGTGGGTGGACACGAATGTCTGGTTGTAGATGATGGCGCCCTCGTGACCCCACCCAGCAAGACTATGAAGATTACTGACTGGGAACGTCGCTCTGCTCTTATGAGGGGTGATTGGTCAGTGAAGGAAAAAGATGAGAAGTAATAGTATGAGTATAGCGTGGGACCGTTTATTAAGAATGATGCGTTATGACCCTTATCTTCCCATGAAATGTTTCGCCCGTACCACACACTCTTTTAGTTATTGTGATTGTTTGATTGCTTGTAAGTATCGTGAATCAAAATCGTCTCGAGACTCTCATAACTTGGAATCGGTGAAAGCCCCTCAATCACAGAGACACAAGGGTGTTCCTCCATAGCTGCCACCGACGTAAATGTTTTAAAACATGAATTACATCGAGCTGTACCATATCCATCCATAATCCTTCTATTTATACCTTCTACATCGTGACGACCTAAATGTTTGATGAGTGTTTCCATCGTATCGAAGTTCTCACCACACAAGTCACAAGAACATCCGAAAGGTCTATCAAAATTTTTCGGTTTAGAGCGCTTCCAACGAAAGCACATACCTATTACCTAAGTGATATAAAGTTTTAAGCGTAATTCAAATTAATATGAGTTGT
>Ga0206682_10000959_pt1 | contig 29400 bp, 15 predicted proteins | sample M240m12015metaG_FD_155444 | JGI IMG/M metagenome (GOLD analysis project Ga0206682, IMG submission 155444) | Ammonia-oxidizing marine archaeal communities from Monterey Bay, California, United States - M2 40m 12015 | ecosystem: Environmental > Aquatic > Marine > Intertidal zone | place: USA...
GAAAAGGTATCATGACTCGTTACGCGAAGAAAATGATCAGACCAGAATTCTACGGAAAAATCTACGTAGCTGATTTGGCAACAGTATAGTATTAAATACATACTGATAAAATTGAGAGGGGCTTTTTTAGCCCCTTTCTTTTTATACTTATATTAACGGACACTATTTATATCTATAAACTAAAACGTTATTACGCATGGCATCAAACCATCACACGGACGATGTATTCGTTCAAAAAAGAAGACCTAAACGTCCGATTAAATTTCAAGTACAACTTAACGATGAACAAAAAGAAGCAAAAGCAATCATCTTAGACTCTCCAGTAACAGTTCTCAAAGGTATGGCAGGTAGTGGAAAAACCTTAGTTGCCACACAAGTCGGATTAGATTTACTATTTACTAAACAGATAGAAAAGATAATCATAACGAGACCAACTGTAGCAAAAGAAGATATAGGATTCCTACCAGGAGATATAAGAGAAAAAATGGATCCTTGGTTAGCACCAATCTATCACAACCTATACATGTTATATAATAAAGAGAAAGTAGATAAAGAGGTAGAAAAAGGTAATATAGAGATTGTACCGTTTGCTTTTATGAGAGGTAGAACATTTGTAGACGCATTTGTAATAGTTGACGAAGCTCAAAATGTTACTCATTCACAAATGGAAACAGTAATTGGAAGGTTGGGTAAAGGATCTAAAATGGTAATATGTGGAGATATGGCTCAAATAGACTTAAAAGATAAGAGAGAGACTGGATTTTCATTTTTATCAAGGATAGAAGAAAAGGTAAAAGGATTTAAAGCTTATGCGTTAAAATACAACCATAGACATCAAATAGTTGCACCTATCTTACAAGTATATAAAACCTTCAGAGATTAGTCACTATTTATAAATAAACTACTACTATGGCGAATATATCTATATGGAACGGTAGCTCTAACTTTAGTGCGGGACAAACACCATTCGGCTTTTACGATAGCGATGCAAACTTTGCTGCTGATGCAGATAAAGTCGCTAAATTTTGTGCTCAACGTTTAGGATACCCTTTAATGGATGTCGAACTACAGTCTGGTTCTTTTTACGCCTGTTTTGAAGAAGCTATTACCACTTACGGTAATGAGGTATTTCAATATAAGATTAGAGAAAACTATTTGAACTTAGAAGGAGCACCAACAGGAAGCACGCTAAATAACAGAATGGTAGAAGCAAATATTAATAGATTTGTGCAAATTGCAAAGAATTATGGAACTGAAGCAGGAACAGGAGGTAATGTAGATATATACTCAGGTTCTGTACCACTAACTGCTTCAATACAAGACTATGATTTAGATGCTTGGGCTACTACTAACTCAATAGAAGGAGGAATAGAAATAAGGAGAGTTTTTTACGAAGCACCGCCTGCTATAACTAGATTCTTTGATCCTTATGCAGGAACAGGAACAGGAGTTCAATCATTAATGGAATCATTCGGCTTCGGATCATACAGCCCAGGTGTTAACTTTATGTTAATGCCAGCATCTTATGACATATTAAAAATGCAAGCAATTGAATTTAACGACCAGATAAGAAAATCAGCATTTACTTTTGAAATTAACAATAATAAACTCAAAGTATTCCCAGTCCCAAGCCAGGATGGTAAATTATTTTTTGAATACATGAAACTATCAGAGAAATCACAACTAAATTTTGATAACTCTACAGGTAATATAACCACAGTTTCAGAAGTTCCCTATACAAACCCGTCATATGCACAAATTAACAGTGTAGGAAGACAGTGGATATTTCAATTTTCATTAGCACTAGCTAAAGAAATGCTAGGATACATTAGAGGTAAATATCAAACAGTCCCTGTACCTGGTTCTGAAGCTACTTTAAACCAAGCAGATTTACTTGCAGACGCTCGAAATGAGAAGACAGAGTTATTAACTAACTTAAGGAGTATGTTAGAAGAAGCTTCAAGAGGAGCACAAATGGAAGCACAAGCACAAGAATCAGATTTTTTAAGAGCTACATTAGCACAAGTGCCAATGACAATACATATTGGATAATGAAAATATTAACATTAATTGAACAGATAATATTTAATACCTACGACGGTATGATTAGGTTAATACATAAAGAAGGTGAAAGCGAAGATATAGCAGAGCTGTTACGCGCATTACCAGGTGTTACCACTGTTACTAATGCTGGTTCTGCATCAGAAATGTCTTCTATGACATTTAAAGTAAAATTAATAAGCCAAAAAGAAGGAGAAGAAGCATTTAATGCTTTTAAGCAAAATGCTAAGAAAAAATATAGTAACATAGTTAAGATAGAAATTGCTAAAGAAACAATACAGAAAAAATAATGCTATTCGGAAGTAACAGAGATTTTGATTTATTTGTAAGCGTCAATAGAGAACTATTGAAAAATATTGTTGAGCAAGAAATTCTATACTATAAATTAAGCGTAAACAATACATCAGTTAATATATACGGTGAAGCATTACAAAAAACGTATCTTGAAGCAGTTAAACTACACTGTTTAATAACTAGAGGTGATCAAGTATACGATGTAGATGAATTTGGACCTGATTTAGGTAGAAATGCTTCGTTTGCATTCCTAAAACCCGATTTAGAAGATATTTCTACTGTACCGGAAGTAGGAGATATAATTATGTGGCATGAAGACTACTACGAAGTAGATAATGTAAAAGAGAATAGTTTACTTTTAGGTAAAGATAATAAGTATAATATAGATAGAAACTCCTCTCACGGTGCTTCTATGTCTATAATAGTAGATTGTCATTTAACTAGAGCAGATAGAGTAGGATTAAATAGATAAACATGGCTAGAAGAAAGAAACCCGTTCCTAAAAAACAAGCAGAGATGATGAGAGATCAATTATCTCCGATTCTACCTACGGGAAAACCTCTTTTACCTGACTCTAAAAAGAGAGAAAATCAGATATCCGTAAAAGGAGACAAGGTAAAACAATTTACAATAGGTTTACGGGATATAGATGAAACTATAATCTATTACTTTGACAATGTAATCAAACCATCTGTTATACAGAACGGTAATAAGAAAACCGTACCGGTTATATACGGATCTCCAGAACGATGGAAGTCAGTACAGAAAGACGGATACTATAGAGATAAAAATGGTAAAATACAAGCGCCTATAATATTGTTTAAAAGAGATTCTGTTGAAAAAAATAGAAATTTAGGGAGTAAGGTTGACGCAAGGAATCCTTTAAACTACGGTATATTTAAGAAACAGTTTTCTAGAAAGAATATATACGATAATTTTAGCCTATTAACAAATAGACAACCTATCCAAGAATATTACGGAGTAATCATCCCAGAATACGTAACTTTAACATACTCCTGTATTATATTTACAGATTATGTAGAACAAATGAATAAGATAATAGAGTCTATTAATTTTGCATCAGATTCATACTGGGGAGATCCAGAAAAATTTAATTTTAGAGCTAAAATAGACTCATATACAACAGCTACAGAGTTAACACAAGGGCAAGAACGAGCAGTTAAGACTACTTTTACAATAGTAATGAATGGTCACATAGTACCAGACAGTATTAATGCAACTTTAGCTGGAATGAAGAAGTATTACACTAAATCATCTGTAACATTCGGCTTAGAAGTAGCAGGAAACTTAGAAACTTTAGAAGCATCAGCAAGAACACCTGCTAAAGAGGCAGATTATAGGTTCTTCGATTCTGGAGCATCGGGAGTGCAGAGTCAAGGAATGACAGAACAGCAATTATCGTATGTGACTACAAATTCAACAATAATTTCAGACTTTGTTACCAATAACGCAGCATTATTTAGAAATACAAATATACTGGAAGTACCAAACGGTTTCTCCTCAGGCCCAGAAAGATTTTCACTATATGTAAACGGACAAGTAATTATACCTTCGCAGTATACTGTTACTCAAACAGGAGATGATGTAACAGTTGTGATTCAAACCGGAGGAACAGGCTATCATTTAGATGCAGGAGATCAAGTAGTACTATCAGGTAAAATAATTCAAACAAATTCATAGATGGCATTAATACATTGGAAACAGATTGACGGTGATTTAAGCGGCTCTAGGGTATTGACTGGAAGCCTAGTAGTTTCCGGTACTATATCAGCTGATGAGTTTATAGGAATAGATCCTACAGCAATTTTTACAGGATCGATATCTGCTTCTGTATCCCCTACAGGAAATGTATTCACTATTAAAAGCGGAAGCAGTGATTTAGTAACGGTTGACGAAAACGGTAATGTAGTAGTAGAAGGTTCATTAACTGCACAAGAATTTTACACAGAAATAGTTAGTGCTTCCATCCTTTTCGAATCAGGATCATCACTATTTGGTAACTCACTTGATGATACACACCAATTTACCGGTAGTTTACTAGTATCAGGATCAGGAGGACATCAGATATCAGGCTCTCTATATGTGCAAACAAACCAAACAAGTTCTACAGCTATTATATCCAATAATACAACAGTAGGGTATCCAACATCTAACAACTGGCAAGATAGTTTAGATGGTTCATATTTTGATAATTTTAACCACGATACACATATATCTGAAATTTTAAGGTTTATGGCTGGTGTAATGAGTTCGTCGTTAGATGTAGCAGCTCCAACACCAAATACCAAAACTTGGGGAAGTACAAGTGCTTCATATACAACAGGTAACACAAATTCAAAATCTAGCGTATTAAGAGGGGTATTAGGTCCTTCAAATACAGGTGGCTTACTTTCAAATGATTGGAGAATGTCTTCATATATTGATAGTACAAAAACAGGTTCATTTGAACAGGCACAAGAATACTTCATAAACAAAGGATTTTTAAAAAACAGTGAAACAGGTAGTGATCATGTAGGAACTAACCCATTTTACTATCCACACTTTAGCAGAGTACCTAATACTATACTAAGAGGTAACAGTTTAAACACACTAGCTTTACAATTATCTGCTAATGCTACCGGTACAACAGTAGCATCTAGTAATTCTAACTATTTTGGACTAGGTTCACTGACAAACGGACAAGCTACTAATACTGAAGTTAAGGTATACGCTACACAATCATTCAGTGATAACTATTCTGATGCAGTACCAGACGAAACATCAACATTTAGCATCAGCGGTTCAAGTATACTCAGCAACAACCAATTTGGTACGAATGACGGAATTACTGTATCTAAGATTATAACTACTCAACCAGCAGTAATACCCTCAGCTTTTCAAGACGGAGATTTTACAGTACCTGGTCCTCTATCAGGAAGAAAATACTCAACCGGAGAAAACCCAGCTAATAATATCTCAGCAAGCGGTTACTATAGAATGCACGATACAGCAGTTGGATTAAAAACAGGATCACAATCTGAATATACTACACAGACAGTAGTAAATAGCCCAACCAGTTTTTACATGTACATTGATGACGTAGCTACAGACATTACGACAGGCGAAAGAGTAGTAGAAATTAACTCACAACTTACTAGAACAGGAATAACTGCAACCTCAAGATCACTATCAGGAGCACCTTACCTCTTAACAACAAACTATACTTATGTATTTTTAGGTGAAGTAAGTGGCTCTTTTGATCCAGGGTATAGCAAAAGTACTAATCCACTCTATATACATAACCCAGTAAATACATGGGATAATATAGGAACAATATCTTCAGCTAATATATACGTAGGAGTAGGTAATTCAGGTGTAGAACATAGTACTAGTAAAATAGGGGTAGTATCTGCTGATAAAAATACACAACGTAGTATAGGAGATATACCAAATATAAGTGATATATGTTTTGCTACAAGTTCTTTAGTTTTTAATCTCAATTCAAACGTAAATAATACACAGCAAACAAGATATGCCCAGCAGCAATTAAACTATAACCTATCTTTCCAATTACAAGGCAGGAACTGGAGAGGCAACCAAGTGGTTGAAAATAGCAATACTCAGGTATTTTACGATTACGCATTATTTGGTCAAAGCAAAACCACAATAATGTCTATCTACAGTAGAGCACAGGGGTATGACGCAGGCAGTTTAACAGGTACTACAGAACAATTTAGCGGTGAAGACCATAGAATACAGTTAAATAATAACGTACTTGCATTTAATGGAACTGCATTTAATACAGCATTTGACCTTACCGAATTAGGTACATATGATCTTCAAGTAAAGCCTGGATACTTAGTAGAGCCAGGAGGAAATTATGGGTACTGGTATGACAGTGGATTTAAGCCTGCTAATTACAAATACTATATTAGAAGATTTAGAACTTCAGGAGCAAAAACAAGTATGTCACTAAATATAGGTACAACACTTCAAACCTGGTCTTCTTCTACTAATGGAGTAGCTGCAACTATACTATTTAAATCAAGCGGTGACGGAAGTGGATCTAATAATTCTTTATCCACAGCAAGACTATTTGATCCATCAGAACTTAACTCAAATGTAGTAGAATCAGCAGTAAGTGCCGATAATTTTAAAAACCCTTTTACAGATGATTTAGATTTATACGGCAATACAGGAGGAACAAAAACAGGCACAACTTATAACATACCATTAAGAAATGCTGACGGTATGTATTTAGACAACAGCGATAATGAATTTTATGTAATCATTAGATACAGAGGAGATCAAACTCCAATTACAAATATAACAACGAGTACATCATAATGGGATTAATAGATAATACAAAAAAAGCACTGCGATTATTGCTAGGACGAAGGTTCACTAGTGATGATATATCTATGCAACAAGAAGCATTTACTTCTACTTTAGATATATCAAGTGCTGATGTGTACACTCAAGATTATTTAGTACCATCAGACAATCTACCTTTTAGCTCAAGCGCAGATAACTTACAAACACAGGATAACGTAGTAAAATACTGGTTTAGGAAACAACTTACAAAATCAAATCTAGACACAGACGTCTGGTTCTTTTTAGACCCAGTAGGTAATACTTCCGGAATAACTCCTCAAATTATTAACACTAATCAAAAAGTAAATTTTATATCTAGTAAATACTCAGCACCTACACTAACTAATGCAACAACAGAAGATATAGACGCAGGGTATAATGTTGTAGTATATAAATCAACCTCAACAGACAGCGGTAGCTTTTCAAATGCTGATAAAGTTTCTATTAATGATTACCAGTTTGATTATAAAACAGGAGTATTACAGTTCGATCAAAATAAACCATCATCAAACGACAACGTATTTATAACAGTATACCAGTACATAGGAAAAACATTAGCTACAGATCCAGACATAGGGATTTTTGCACAAACAGGTTCCTATTATTCTACTACTAATAACCTAAAAATATCAGGATCTTTTGATGTAAAATTAGACGGAGTATCTGATAAATTAACAGTCTCTTCTGGAGGAGATGTAAAATTTGAAATAAACGAAGAAGGTATAGCAAAATTTGCACCTCAAATGAATACACCATCAGCAGTTAGCGGTGGTTTATTTTATAGCGGGTCAGATGAGTACTTTTTAGGATTTGATAATTAAGCGATATTTATAATATATAAAAATACACTACACCCATGGCAAATTGGAAAAAGATAATAGTAAGCGGATCAGCCGCACATCTAGCGCAGATTAAATCATCTGTTTTAACCAACGATAATATACTAATCGCTGGTACTGACGGTATAATTGAAAACAGTGGCATTACTTATAATGGTACCCTTTTAAATATTGGAGCATCATCTATAACATCTACAGGAGCAAGCTCTGTTATCACCGGTTCATTTACCGGTTCATTTGTCGGTGATGGTTCTGGTCTAACAGGATTACCTACATCTTTAAATTTTATAGGTGATTCAGGAACCGATACATTAGATCTTTTAACCGATACCCTGGATTTTGAAGGTGGTACAGGACTTACAGCAACTGTTTCCAACAATAAAGTTTCTTACGGAGTTGATGCAGGAGGAATTACAGAAACACAATTAAATAGCTCAGTTGCCGGTACAGGTTTATCAGGCGGTGGAGGTACGGTACTATCGGTAGATTACGGATCTTCAGCCGGTACAGCAGTTCAAGGCAATGTTGACTTTACATTAAACGGTACATCAGGAGAAATAGGTGTTACAGGAACCACAGCACAAGCTTTAGGAAGTGGACCTTCTTATACAATTACATTACCAGATACAATATCGGGTGATAGAACTTTCTCAGGCAATGTAAGTGTTGGTACTAATTTAACAGTTACTGGAGATTTAACTATCAACGGGACTACTACAACATTAAATACTTCTAACCTATTAGTAGAAGATAGATTTATACTACTAAACTCAGGATCAGCAGATCCAGATGAAGGCGGGTTAATTATAGATGAAGGAAGTGGAGCAGGACATGCTTTTATTTACGATGCAGGAGATACAAGATGGGGATTCAATGCTTCTGTAGCACAGAACGCTACAACAGCTAATACTACAGCATATGCAGCTGCAATCGTAGATTTAGATAACACTGTACACTCTACAGCATATACAAACTCTTCAGCAGAATATGATAAGAGAGGTAATATTAAAATAGATACCAACGACGATATTTGGATATACGCATAATTTTTCTTAAATTGGTTATATGGGAATTATTACAAAACAGAAGCTTAAAGCTATAGAAGGTTTATCAAAAGAAGACTTAGAATTTGTTCTTACAAAACTAAGGTCAGCCAACTACACAGGACATGAATTCGAACATTTCTACAAAGTTTGGACTCTTTTAACAAACCACTTAAAAACAATTAAAAAATAACACAGGGGCCTTAGTGGCTCCTTTGCTATTTATATATACATTATTGGCCCGAAAGGGAAGTGGGCAGGCAATCCTGTAACCAACCATAATTAAAGAGATATGCCAAATTGGAAAAAACTAATAGTTAGCGGATCTGACGCTACCTTAAATTCACTAGACGTATTAAGCAGTGTAACTGCTAGTACTGTTTTTGTAGAAGACCTACTATCAATTGCAGACGGAACCAAAGCTGCACCTTCATTACATTTTAAAGACGATACTGACACAGGTATTTATAGGTATGCAGATAATAAATTAGCAATATCTGTAGGCGGTACAGAAATATTTAGAGCAGAAGCAGCCGGAATATTTAGCACAGGAAATGTATATACAGGGAATACTGGACAATTTAGAAATTACGGAGGAGTATGGAAAGCAACCACAGGCCTATCAGGCGGAGATGCTAAATTTATACTTAACGGTAAGACAATCATGCATCTTGATGAGGCAGATGAAAGAGTAGGTATAAACACAGAAACACCAGAAAGTGATTTAGAAGTAGTAGGTGATATACGAATAAAAAATGCAAACGGAGCAAATCCTACCGATGCAGGAAGTTTAATTTTTGCTGAAACCGGAGGTGTGTGGGGATCTACAATGTACGGGTTTAGAGTAAACTCAGACGGAAGCGCAAATGTATTAAAATTTCAAGGAGGGTCTACAACTTTTACAAAAGACATTCTAACGTTAACCAGAGATACAGGTAGAGTAGGTATTGGTACTAATAGTCCAACCACAACACTCCAAGTAGAAGGCACAGCATTTATCAACACCGGGGTTTTAAAGATAACAAAAGACGCTGTTACCAATTACTACGAGGAAGACAAAATGAATTCATACGGTACTTTCTATGATTGGCAGTTCGCAGGAAACCATGTTATGCGTATTAAATCTGACGGTAAAGTAGGAATCGGAACTTCTTCCCCAGACGCAACTTTACATGTAGAAAGCATAGGTGTTTCTGCAAGCGGACGTACATACCATATGATTGTAGATGATAACAATGCTTACGGAATTAACGAAGGTGGTGGTATTATCTTTAGAGGAGATTATAACGCTGCAACAGCAAAAGCAAATTTTGCAGCTATTAAAGCCGGTAAAGCAAATGCAAACGATGGTAATGCAAATGCGTACTTAGCATTTATGTATGGAGCATCAGGGACTTTAACTGAAGGTCTACGTATTGATTACAACGGTAAAATAGGAATCGGAACAACAAGCCCAAGCTCAAAGTTTCAAGTAAGCGCCGATGATGGAGATGGTATAACTTTAAAGCATGGCACATCAAATGCTTTTTATATACTTAGAGACGGTAATGATGATACAATAATAAAACAAACTAGAAACTACACTAGTAAAATATCAATAAGTACATTAGCAGATTCTGGCACTCACGATTCATCAGGTTTGAACATAGTTGGTCAAGGTAGTAGTCTTAAAAGTAACGTAGGTATTGGCACGGCTGATCCAAGTGCTAAGTTGACAGTTAGCGGTGTTGCTAATGGCAGTAGTATTGCAGAGTTTAAAAATGCAAACGACATAGTAAAAGCAAAAATTGGTTTAGCTAGCAATAGCTCAGGAGAGCTAACACTAATTGACGGAAACAACAATTCAAATGTCTTATTGTCGTCTAGAACCACCACTAACTCATACGTAAACGCAGGTAACTTTGGTGTTGGTACTACTAGTCCATCAACAAAACTCGAAGTCGCAGGAATTATACACGCTTCAGGGAGTTACCTAAGAACATCAAACGATGCTACGGACAGTGTAGGATTAAGCCTGCAAAGTCCATCAACAGGGGTTAATGTTAATTTTGATTTTGAAGTTGGAGATACAGACATAGGCGGTTTACATCCTAAAAACTTAGTAATTAGAGGTAGCAGCAGCGCTAGTGATATAGCATTCTCACCAAGTACTACCTACCCTGGATTACTCATGCTGGACGGATCAACAGGTAAAGTAGGTATTGGAGACACTTCACCAACTAGAGAGTTAACAGTGAATGGAGATATCGGAGTTAAAAATTCCGGTAAGATATACTTATGGGACAGTCATGACTTAAACTATATTCAATACGATAAGTGGACTACATCTGCATCAGCAGGAATGACTATAACTAACCAAGCATCAACAGGAAATTTATCACTTCAGACAGTTAGTACTACTAGGTTATTTGTTTCTGCTTCTGGTAACGTCGGTATCGGAACAACGAGTCCTAACTACAAACTTGCGGTGGCTGGAAAATCATATTTGTCAGGCGGCATTCAAATGAATAGTGGGGACGAAATTGATTTTGGCAATAGTAATCAGTATATAACTGGAGTTAATGATACCTCTTTAACTTTAGCTACAGGTGGTTCTGCAACATTAACAGCTACACACGCTGGTAACGTAGGAATTGGAACTACGACTCCATATACAAAACTAACAGTAGCTGGAAATATTACAACAACAGCAAACTCACATATTATTTCTACTCGAAAGATAACTGCAAGAGATGGAAACGGACTTGCAGTTTATAACGACGGCGGAGAAGGAATAGATATTAAGGATGATAATACGGTTACCTTAACCGACTATGGTTCTGGTACCAACACCGGAACTTTAGCATATGCAATTGGAGTCGATTCAACCGGTAATATAGTAGAATATTCAGGCGGTACAGGCGGTTCGGTATCAAGTATAACTAATGGAGCAGATAATAGAGTAGCTACATTCTCCGGTACGGATTCACTAAATGGTGAAGAAAGATTTACCTTCGACGGAAATAGCTTATTCGTATCAGCATCAGCAGGCTCTACAGCTACTATAGAAGGACCAACACAATCAACACTAAACCTTAAAACTACTACAAGTAGTAAAAGTAACTACATAGTTGGTACCACATCAGGAACTATTTCACTACGACCAGGAGGAGTAACAAGCACAACCTTATTAGAAAGTGGAAATGTAGGTATAAACGTAACAAACCCAGTTAGAAAATTAGTAGTTAACGGTCAAACACAATTCTATGATTATTCAGGAGCAACATTGACAAATGTAGCTCACTCTAACTTCCTCTTTGATTCATTAGTTAACCACGCTTCTTCTACTTCTGGAGGAGGAATTGGAGCATACCTAAAATTAAGCTCCGCAGCAACAAACGCTACAGGTACGTATAATGCTATAAGAACTAGAGCTTATGCAGAAAATACAACAACCAATACAGAAGAGCTAATTAACTTTTATGCAGAATATAGAAACTATACTTCAACTAGTTCTGTTAATTTAGAAAAATCAACAGGGTTAAAAGTAGGGCAATTAGGAATTGGCGGATCAGCAACAGTAACTAATAACTACGGTATATATTTAGATCCAGGAACTAACGCAACTAATAACTACGGTATATACCAAGTAGGAGCGTCTGTAGATAATTACATACAAGGTAATGTAGGAATTGGACAAGCAGCAAGTACCAGTAAAAAGTTAATCGTAAGCGGTAATGCGAGTGTAAGCGGAGAAATGTTCTTTAGTCACTTTGACAACATAAGCAGTTCATCTCGTATGAGAGATGATTTAGCTTTATGGTTCGGAACAAATAGAAAGTTAGGTATTAAATATAATTCCACAGAAGACCAACTTCAATTTATATCTGGTAGTAATGCAAATATGGTCATGGAACCGAATGGTAACATAGGTATAGGAACAACAAACCCAGACACCTCTTTAGAGATATTCAAAGAACAAGATGGAGACTTCCTAGGGCTAAAGGTAACTAAGCTACATTCAAATACATACGAATATTACACTGAGTACGGAAACAACCAAATTAAGTTTAGCGGAAATCAAAGCTTTGTTATGTACAACGCCTCGAATAGGGTAGCTGATTTTCATGACGGTGAAACAAACTTTTACGGTAACGGTGGAACATTGTTGATGAATATAACCGGGTCAGGACAAGTTGGTATAGGGGTATCATCACCAGTATATAAGTTAGACGTAGATCTTGATAGTGCAACAGATAGATTTAATATAACAAGAGAAGGTACTCAAAAGTTCTATGTAAATGGAAACGGAAATACTGTAACATATGGTACTTTAACTTCATACGGTAATACCCTTGGAGGTGGTGGAGGTACATTCAACTACCGAGGAGGTGTTACTAACGCTGCTATTGGACATAGATTTATGCATGTAAATAACGGCAGTTTTGAAGCATCATCTGGTGAGCAAATTATGATGGAAGTTATACCTACAATTGACCAATCATCAACAGCGGGCTATACAGGTATTAAACTAAATGTAACAGAAACAGCAACAGGTTCAGGAGATAAGAACTTACTTGATTTACAAGTTGGAGGATCTAGTAAGTACAAAGTAAACAGTGCTGGAGATCTAACAATGGCAGGAGATCTAGTAGTATCTGGAACAGTAACAGCAGAAGAATTTCATACAGAGTATGTTTCATCCTCAATAATTTACCAATCAGGATCAACTAAATTTGGAGATACTGCAGACGATATACACAGTTTTACAGGCTCTCTTAAAGTTTATGGACCAACCAGTGGGAAGGAAGTTTCTATAAACGAAATATCAAGTGGTAAATTTAGATTTAATTCTACACAAATAGGAGCGTTTATGGATGTTGGTCCATCTAACATGGTAGATTTTCTAGGTCAAAATTTAAGAGCAACTCAAAGAGGTGCTTATTTTGATTCTTCACTAGGTAGTGCTACACCTCTTCAAGTAGGAACAAACGGATTTTACATCGAATCAGGTTCGTATAATGTAGGCATCGGCACAACATCACCTGGGTATAAATTAGAAGTACATGGTGATACCTCAGCAAGCCATAGGTTAAGAGTAGTAAATGCAAGCACCGGGCAGAGTAGTGTGGATTTAAAAACTTCTCAACAAGAAACTAGATTAATTGCTGTTAACAATAAACCGTTCTATGTATATGATCAAACTGCAGGATCAGAATTATTTACAATTCTTTCAAATGGTAAAGTGGGCATTGGGAATAACACCCCATCTGAAAAATTAGATATAGCCGGAAATCTACTAACGAGAGGAGATATAGTATCGAGAGACACCTACCCGTCTATATATGTTGATCATAGTGGCACGGTAATGGGAGGAATCAGAGCAGACGCTACAACTAAATTAGAATTAAAAACACTTACTACAGCTCCATTATCTTTTCAAGTCAACAGTTCGCAAAAAATGCTTATTACAAATAGCGGTAATGTAGGTATAGGTACAAATAGTCCGAGCTCAAAATTACATGTTGAAGGAGACGTTCAACTCGGTACTGGAGCAGCAACAGATGATAATAGCTTAACTATATACGGTAATAACGGTACTGCATCTAGGTATATTAAATTAATACACCATAATGCTTCATCATCATCAATACAGACAAATAATACGTACCTCTCTATAAGTGCAGCAAACTACATAGTACTGAGTAATAATACTTTAATATACGAAGGAGTTAAGTTTAGTAACGATAAAAAATTAGAATATCAAGAATCTGATAACTCATACTTTACAGCATTTAATGTAAACAGTAGTAACTTAATTCAAATAGGATCAGTTACAGGTGTTTCATCTGGAGGCGATACAGCGTTTTACCACAACGGTACAGAAAAAATGCGTTTAGAATCTTCTAAATTAGAATTAACCGGGAACCTAGATTTATTAGGAGATGCTAAACACGTCTATTTTGGTGGCACCAACACTTATATTGGAGAGAATTCAAACTCAAATAAACTTGAACTAAGAGGAGGCGGTAGTACTAGTGCCCAAACAGTTTATATAGACAATAACGGCCGTATAGGGTTAGGTACAAGCTCACCAGAAACTCCAATTCATATTTACGCAACAGATACCGGAGGTATTAAATCTCAATATGGGCAAGTATTAATAGAACATACCGATGCCCAATTAGACTTATTAAGTACCCACTCTGGTACATGGGGTTCTGCAATTAATTTTATTGAGGCAGATGGATCTAATACCAATAAGGATATATGGAGTATAGTAAGACAAACAACTGATGGTTCAGGCGATTCAAGTTTAAGATTTAACTACGGTACAGGTAACAACCATCAAAATGTTCTCAAATTTAAGATTGATTCTGCTGGTAATCTTTCCTCAACAGGAGGTATATCAGTAGGAGACAGTACAGCAGATACTTTAACAGTAGGTCAGAAGCACATACTAGGTTACTGCGAAAACACAGACGTAGACACAGGGACAGAAGATGTAAAAACACTTCCATTAACTACCTACCAAGCAGTATTTTTTGACTTTTTAGTAAAAAACGGAACTAACTTGAGAGCAGGAACTCTTACAGCAGTTCACAATGGAACAGATGTAGAATACAACGAAGTATCAACTGTAGATTTAGGAGATACTTCAGGCATAAAACTACAAGTGGTGATAGATGGAAGTAATCTAGTGTTACAAGCAACAACACTTACAGATAATTGGGCTGTAAAAGCAAATATTAGAGGTATAAAAGTATAAAAATAAGAAATGGGAGTAATAAGAGGACCACATATAGTAAGAGATGGTTTAGTAATTAACTTAGACACATCTAGTCATAAATCGTACCCCGGCACTGGAACTAGTGTTTACGACACCAGTGGGAATGAGTATACTTTGACTATAGACGGTGCAACTTATAATTCTACAACAAAAGCAATAGATTTTGACGGCACCGATGACTCTGCAGCATTTAGTAATCCTACAGAATTAAATTTTCAACCAACAGATAGTTTTACGTTAACAGCAGTATTTAGTCTTGCAGCTATACAGCAATTTGCTGAAAATGCCTATGATACACATGTAACATTATTTGGAAAAGGAAGCACAGGTAATTCAGTAGGTATAGGTTTAACCAGAAACAAAACAACAGAGCAATTAAGAATATATGCAGGCTCTAGAGCAGTTAGTCAAATCACCGAAGATCATAACATTACAGCAGATACTATATACAGTACAACTTTATCTTATACCCCAACTATCCAAAAGTTATATGTTGATGGTAAGTTTATAAGTAGTACTTCTACATCCGCAGGTACAAGTGGTACTTTTGAAAATATAAGCTGGAAAATATTCTACCCATCAGCAGTCCCAGGCGGCAACGGTAAATATGCTGAAGGTTCAATCTACGTAGCTCGAATGTACGATAGAGAATTATCAGCTAATGAAGTACTACAGAACTACAATAGTATATCATCAAGATTTGATTAATAATGAATATAGGAGCAAACACAACAGAGAAGAGATTAGTATTTGGATTTGATACTGGATTACCGCTTCTAGACACCAGCCATGAAACTTATAGATTCAACTTAGGGGAACCAACTGAAACTTTTGATATAGGTACTATGGTACCAACAAACCCTACTGAATACTTTATAAGTGATGATACATACCATTCAAACTTACATGGAACAGTTTGGGACTGGACCTACTACCCTAACGATAATGTATCTACAGAAGGAGGAATGGAATGGGACCCTCACGTAGAAGGACCTACGTTTAAAGGGGCTTGGAAAATGAAAAAAAGACCAGGCGGCAACAGTGAAAGTAACTTCTCAGGAACACCACCCGGAACTATAGATGATGATGCAGATTATACGGTATCAGTAATGTGTAAAACTACCCAAGCTTCTTGTTTCAGAATACACTTAAACACTACAAAAAACGGCTCAAGTTACTGGGGCTATGCAAGCAGTCAACATTCTGGAGGAGGAGATTGGGAAAAATTATCAATAACAATACCTTCAGGTTCAGGTAATACAGCGTTAAACGTTATTAGATGCCAAGCAAACGGAACAACAGTAAACGCTGATGCTTATTATAGAGACTATCAAGTTGAAAAAAGAAGTCACGGAACTCCATTTATTTTAGGCGGTTCAAGATCTCCTTCAGGATCACTACTGGATATAACAGGTAATAATGAAATAGATTTAACAAATGCATCTTTCAGTGATACATCACAACTAAGATTCAACGGAACAGGAGATAACTTTAAAACAAAAACATCCTGCGGATTAACTGGGTCTATAACTTTAGAAGCTGTCTTTAAAGAAGATGGTAGCACTGCTCCTCATACAACAGTACTTTGTACAGACGAAGGCCACCAGTACGGAGTTAAACTTATGTCTTACAAGAATAACAACAGGTATGGATTATGGTTAGGATTTGGTACAAGTAGCTACGTAGCTATGCATAGTGAAGAATTAGTTAACGATAAGGTATATCATTTAGTAGCTTCTTGGGATCAATCATCAGGAGATGTAGTAATATATTTAAACGGCGTTAAAAAAGCAACAGTAGAAACAGGGCAAACAGGAAATATAAGTTTAAACAACGGTTTAATAACTGTTGGTAGAGATTATCATGGATCAGGGGGAGGATATAGCTTAGACGGTCAAGTATACCTAGGTAAAATTTACGATGGAGTGTTAAATCATTCTGAAGTATTACAAAATTACAACGCAATTAAAACAAGATTTAATTTGTAATTAATACTTATATTTACTATATTTATAAAAGACCCTTTTGGACAATGAAAAAAGGAAAAAATTATGGCAAACGAATTTAAGATTAAAAAAGGACTGGTCATTAACGGATCAGGTTCTGCACTTCTAGATATACAAGGTTCTCAAGGACAGTTATTCTCAATAACAGATAGTCTTTCTGGATCACTTTTTTCCGTCGCTGACATATCGGGTATACCGGTATTAGAAGCATTCTCAGACGATAAAGTTGTAATGGGATCTTACGGGAGCGATACTCTCGTAGTAACAGGTAGCATGGTAGGTATTGGTACAGCTAGTCCAAGTCAAAAGCTTCAAGTTGTAGGAGATATAAAAGCTACCAACAAGATTTTTGTTGAAGATTCTTCAAACTCTAGATTAGAATTTGCTTCAAGCATATCTAATCAAGCTAGAATTTCTGCTCATAAAAGCAATTTAGGTACAACGCTACCACTTCTAATACAAGCGGAAGGAATTAAATTTGGAACTGTTGGAGGTGGAGAAAAAATGCGTATGGACTCTAGTGGTAGATTTCTAATAAATGCAACTTCTACCGCTTTTTCTGATAAACTATATATAAACGCAGACGCTTACACTACAGGAGGGTGGAGAGTAGGTACAGCCGGTACTTTTGTAGGTAAATTGATTAATGATGGTGGAAAGCTTTCATTAATGAGTGACAGTAATAGAGATATACAGCTGGGGAGTAATAATAGCCCTTCTATTTTACTTATAGATACTTCAGCAGGCAACGTTGGTATTGGTACGACTAGTCCAGACAGAAAATTAGAAGTAAGGAATGCAAGCGGAGTTGGAGAAATGGCTATAAGCGGTACAACCGGAGCTAGACTATACTTCAGACCAACAGACTCATACTCAGCAGGCGGTAACTTCGGTATACTAGTTACAGGAGGAACTTCATCTCCGTATTTGAGTACAATGACATTTACAGGGTATAGCAATCAACTTAATACACTTATGACTCTGAAAGGAGATGGTAAAGTTGGTATAGGTGTCAGCAGCCCTACAGTGAGATTACATGTAGCAACAGACGTCACTGGATATGCTGGAACTTTAGCAACTTCTATAACTTCTGGATCACTACTATTGAAAACTCATGCAACTGACTCTACAGTAACTTCATTCGGAGCAATATCAGGAGGAGCAGGGTATATACAGAGATCTAATGGAGCAGGAACAACTTCTTATAATGTAGCTTTAAATCCTTTCGGCGGTAATGTAACCATCGGTACTGGCACAAGTACAACAGTAGGTGGAACAGCTAAACTAACAGTAAACGTTGGAAGCGGAACAGCAGCACCTGTTACTATCGCTAACGGTAGCACAGACGCAGTATACATCAGAAGATATGATTCATCAGGTAAATACCAACTTCAAACCACACTTGGCGGAGCCAACACAGGTGTTTTATCGTTACAAACTTATGGCGGTAATGTAGGAATTGGAACAACCACAGCAGCACATAAATTAACAATTAATGCCGCAAACGACACAACAGCACTTGGAATAGATTTCCCATCTGCTAACTTTGATTTTTCTGCTAACAGTACTAGTGGATATACTACATCGTTCCATATGGATAACACCGGAACTTATATAGGTAGTAATAGCGCAGGAAGAGCATTAATATTCCAAACTAATTCTACAGATAGAGTAAATATTAACGGTAATACCGGTAATGTAGGTATTGGAACAACAGCTGGAGAAAAACTTTCAGTTAATGGAAACGTAGAAATTAAAGTAGCAGCAGCATCAGCACAAGGATTGATCTTTAATGAAAATGGTACTCAAACAATGGGTATTAAATACCAAGGAGGTCAAAGTGGTAATCCAATCGATATATTTAGGTACCAAGATAATACTACTAAAGTTAGATTTTTTGAAAACGGAAACGTCTCTATTGGAGGCACATCTGCTTCAGCTAAACTAGACGTAGAAGGAAACATACATGCAAACACAGACATACAATTAAGAAACTCAAGCAACTCCAGTTCACTTGTTAAACTACTATCAAATAACGCAGGAGAAGGTACGATACTAGTTAATAACGGTTCTAACTGGGGATTCATTGGACGTGGTGAAGGTAATGACCCAAAAATAGGAGCCTACTATCTTGGTAAGCTACATCTCCGAGGATTTGGTAATAGTAACGGAGAAACAAACAGTAATGATAGAACTCTTGCTACATTTGATTTTGGAAATGAAATTGTAAAGTTTGATGGTAACTTAAATGTAGGTTTAGCAGATTCAACCGAGCACCAAATAAGAGTGTTTCATTCTGATAATTCATCTTTAGATCTGTACGGGTACGGTCTATATATGGGCAGAACCGACAGTTACATAAGGCCTACAACAGATAAAAACAAAAACCTCTGGATAGGTAAAGACAGTAAAACTTGGAATGAAGTAGCTATAGAAACAGAAGATTTTAAAGTTACAGAAGATGGTACAACTCGATTACATATTGCCACAGGCGGTAATACCTCTATAAACTCACAGTTGACAGTACCTTCGATAGTAATTACAGATACTACAGGAACAAGAGGTATAACACGAAATAACACAGGATACGATTTAAGATTATCAGGAGGTAGTACATTTGATAATGGAGCTTCAATATCATTTTCTGGAGAAACCAGAGGTGGAGCCGGTACAGCCTACAACGGTAGAATTGAAATGTACGCTGGAGGTACAGGTCTAACAAATCAGGCTGCAGTAACCGGAGATATAATCTTTGGTTCTAAATGGAACGGCGGTTCATCTAACATACTTAGATTAGACAGTGCTACAAACGAAGCATTTTTCGCAGGTCATATCGAAACTACTCGAATTAACACTCCAACAGATACAAGCTTAAAACTCTACCCCGATGGATCCGGACATTTATACTTAGGAGATGCAGGTAATGGTATGAACATGTACCACTACAGTCAACAGAATAACGGTAAATACACAACCTTTACACATAACGGTACATACTACAGAATAAGCCCAACAGCAACCTCAGGTTTAGAAATAACTTCTAATACTAGAGTTAGCGGCGATTTAGTAGTAACCGGAAAAGTAACAGCAGAAGAATTCCACACAGAATACGTATCTGCATCTATAGTATACCAGTCAGGTTCTTCAAAATTTGGGGATACACTAGACGATTTACATAACTTTACAGGATCTGTAATAATATCTGGTTCAACAGATTTAACACTTGTAGGAGCAACAGGAAATACAACCTTACATACTACCGCAGGAGGAGACTTTACAATAGACGCTGCCGATGATATACGATTAGATGCCGGTGGAGGGGATGTAGTATTAAGAACAGGAGGAACAGAATTTGGTAGAATAAGCTCATTTACAAACGCACTTAGACTATCATCCTCAGGAACTAACCAAGGCATTTTTATAGTACCAGATGGAACCGGGAATGTAGGAATCGGTACAAGCACTCCTCATAGTGGAACAAGAATGCAGATTATCGGCAACGATACATCCCCTACTTTTAACTCAACCGCTATATCAGATACTTCTTTAGTTATCTCCAACTCGGATGATGATTACGGGATGGTATTCGGTGTCACCAGCGACGGTAAAGGGTACATTCAACAAAGAAGAACAGCACAAGCAACTTATTACGATTTAAATCTACAGACATATGGAGGTAATGTAGCAATAGGTACAACTACTGCTTATAACAAATTTCAAGTAGAAGGAGATGCAAGGATTAGAGGTAATACCATGTTGGGAACCTCAGGAGCAAGCAATGTACCTTCTACAATATTACATCTTAAAGCAAGCGGAACCGATGCTAGATTAAGAATTGAAGATTCAGATAATAATAACCTAGCATTTGATTTAAGAGTAGATGAAGGAAACGGATTTTACATTACAGAGACAATAGGAGGTGATTCCGGAGACGATGACAGATTATTTGTTCAACAATCAACAGGTAATATAGGAATAAATCAAGGATCACCAACTGAAAAATTAGATGTTGGAGGTAACATTGTAGCTCATTCCTTTTCAACTGTAGATTCATCAAACGTAAAAGTAATGTACCCTAAAGGTGCTGCATTTAACGGCGGCGTTTCTAGCTATACAGGTAGATTAGTCGTAACATTACCAGTTACATGGACTAACACCATGATGAGATTCACTATAAAAATCTATGACTATAGCGGTGGAGAATCATTTGATGTTCACGTAGGAGGTTATAATTACACAGGTACTAGTTGGATAAACACTACAGCGTATACAACATCACAATCAAATATAGACAGAAACTTTAGTGTAAAATTTGGTCATGACGGTTCAAACTGCGTTGTAGCAATAGGAGAAACTACATCTACATGGACTTACGTTAAGGTAAACGTAGTAGACTTTATTGGAGCACATAGCGCAGCAACAACCGCCAATTGGTCAGACGGATGGGATATAGACATAGTTTCAAGCGATACAGGATATACTTATTCCGCCACAGTAGCTAATACACAGTCTACAAACTGGCAAAGAAACTCTCAAAAATTATACTTCGGATCAGGAACAGGAGAAGTAGGTATAGGATTAACAGCTCCTGCATCTAAGCTACACATCAGAGGAGCAGATTCAACATCAAACGTTTCTGACAACGCAATTTTTACTTATGAAAATCAGCAACAAGAAGGGGTAAGCTTTGGATATGATACAGATGGAAATTATGCTTGGTTATACTCTAGAGAAGTAGGAGTTTCTTCAAGAGCATTAAGATTAAACGGATCTCTATTTGTTAATAATTACGACGGTAATGTAGGTATCGGTACGACCAGTCCTCAATCTATTTTACATGTAGCCGGAACACAAAGTTATGGATCTCTTAGATTAACTCCAACTAGTGCAAATGGAGAATCTGCTATGGCATTTTTCTTAGATACAGCTGGAACTCAAACAAGTAATGCTTGGGTTATAGGACATGCTGGCTGGGGTAATACTGGAGATTTTGTTATAGGTAACCAACAGTTTGGTGGGCCTATAATGTTAATACAACAAGATGGTAAAGTAGGTATCGGAACTACAACTCCTCAAAAAGTTCTAGATGTATATTTAGGAACCGATACCGCAGTAGCAAGTATTGGAGGTTTAATAAGCTCAGGAGAATATGCAGGTTTACACTTTGGATACTCAGAAGCTGGAAACTCAAATTACAGACATTCTGCAATTGTATTTGAAAGAGATGATGCTTCCCACGGAGATGCAAGAGGTAAGATACACATACTTAATAGCGCCGCAGGTTCAGCGAGTGCAGATTTAGGAGATTCTAGATTAACTATATTACCATCGGGTAACGTTGGTATCGGGACAACTAGTCCGACCAAAGTATTACACGTAGTAGGAGATGTGCTTCTTTCCGGCAATACTAGCTTTAAACCAAAACACTACGTCAATACCGATGATCCAAACAGCAGTTCTAGAACTATATTTAGTACTCATCAAACAAATGGATCTACTTCAAACAGACCAGTAAACTGGTCAACAATATACACTCTTGGTGGTTCCGGAGCGAATGCTTTACAAATAAGCACTAATCCAGATTATGAGGAGTCTGGTATGTGGATTAGACAGTATAACGGTAACAACGCTTCACCACAAGGAACAGGTTGGCAAAACTGGGCAGAGGTATGGACAACTAATCATGCTCCGTTAACTAAAATTACAAACTGGGATACAGCATATACATATTCACAAGTAGGACATTTACCACTTACTGCTGGTTCTGGAAAATCACTAACTGGAACTCTATACATTGACTCTTCTTCAACAACCGGTAATCAAGCTATTACATTTGAAAGAAGCGGACAAGAAACATACAAAATAACACACGGAACCTCAGGGCTATATTTCAACCATCCAAATGCAACATCACTATTACTAGGTTTGACGCAAGGAGGAGATGTTACAATTCACAATAGTAGTAGTGAGGTATATGTAAGATTCGATCAAAGCAGTAAATATGTTGGTATTGGCGAAACTGCTCCAGAAGCTAAATTACATGTAGTAGATGATACTGATTTTACTTCAGGACAAACTTCCGTTGAGGTATTAAAATTACAGAGAAAAAATACCGGTGGCGATATAAAAGCAACAACAGAAGGACATATTTCAATGTGGGCTACCGATTCTAATAACGATACGGAATGGGGCAGAATATCATGGGTTAATGATAACACAGGAGATGGTGGTCTTGAAACGGAAGGTGCAATGTCTTTTTGGACTAGCAAGGAGGGGACTCTTACTAGAGCGATGTACATTAATCATGACCAAGAAATAGGTATAGGAACAACAACACCAGATGCTTCTTTAAAAATTGTAGATGACTCAAATTCTTCTACTACATCTCTTAGTCTTAATGATAGAATAAAGTTTAGAGGAGACGGAGTTATGTCATGGGGATCTACTGCACAATATGGCCAGTTAAACTGGTCTGGAAACTACGCTCTAGTAACAGGACTAACTGGAAAAGGATTAAAGTTCAACGTAGGAGGCTCATCTCTTGCTCTAACTCTAGATACTAATTTAGATGCCACTTTTGCAGGAGATATTCTCATGCCAACAGCAGGACAACAGTTAAGAATAGGATCATTTACTGACGGTGCTAACAACAGCGGAGAATACGCTAATGATGATTTAGTAATAGGTGATGGTTCAATATCTATATACCCACATAGAAGAGGAGATTACGGTTTAAATGAAAGCACTGCAACATCTACAACGTTTAGATCAAAACTAAACATATGGTCAGATAATGAAGACCATATTACATTTGGAGGTGCTAGCACACATATGGTTTCTGCTTGGGAAACATGGAAGATATGGATTAATAATGACAGTACTAGTAACGGTATTTTTAAACTGTATCATACATCAGCAAAAACTGAATTTGCTAGATTTAGCGGTGACGGAACAACTAGCTTCATTACAGGAAAATTTAATGCTACAAAAGAGCTAGCTGTTTCATCAGTCGCTGCAACTAATGGTTCTCCTGCTACAGATAACATATCAGTTAGCGGATACGGTATGATTGGTAATAGAGGGGCAGTATACTTAACAAATTCAAACACTAATGCACAAGCATCTGTACAAATAGGAGTCGGAGGAGTACATGCAGCAGCAACAAAACTACAGATTAATCCTAGCAATTCGATATTCTCTACAAATATCTCAGCAGGTGCAGACTCAACATACGATATAGGTACTAGTGCAACAAGATTCGCAAATGTATATGCAGACAATTATTACGGTGACGGTAGTAATTTAACAAACATTACGGTAACAGAAACAGACACACTCGACAGCGTTAGTGATCGAGGAGCTACCACAGACAAAGCTTTAACCATAGGAGCAAGCGCAACAAACGGCGGTAGAGTTTTATCACAAAATTACAGCGGTACTAATCGATTGGGTGTTATAAGTTCACATGCTTCAAGTGGTAACTTTTTAATAGGGTATGGTGCCGAAGGAAAAGTAGGAAGCAGTGGAAATTTTGTCTCTACCTACAGTAACTTTAGCGGCGGTCACGCTGCATTATCTATCTCAGGAACACATTTAAGATGGTATGCAGAATCTTCTAATTCTACTACTGCTATTGGAAGTGATTTAACTCTAGCTGAAGTATTCAGTGTTAATAGAGATGGAGATACTGATATTGCAGGAGCACTAACTCTAGGTACTGCTTTAGCTGTTGCTGAAGGTGGTACCGGTGTTACATCGAACACATCATGGTTAAACTCAAATGCTTTTGCTAATTTTGCATCAACCTCAGGTGACTACGATAACTTTACAAGAGGTCTTCAAAGAGGTCAAGGAGGTTCAAACGGTCCTGATGGAACTTCTCATACGACTGGGTTTACTATCCTTCAAAGCGATACCAACTACGGCTTCCAGTTATTCTCTAATAACAGTAACAATAATGATGAAGGTCTTTACTACAGGTATAAAGGCACATCATATCAACCTTGGCAAACAATAGTTACTAAGACATACGGAGATGGTAGATACGTACGTCCTAGTACTGCTCCAAACGCTCCAACAAATTTAGTAACATCAATTGTTAATGATACAATTAATGTAACCTTTACAGCATCAACAACATCTGATATAGATAACTATGTAGTATTTAGTTCTGTAGCAGGAGGAGATTATGGATTAATATCGGTAATCCCACCAGCAGATTTCGGGTCTACTATGAGTGTTATAGATGATTCTTTCAATGCAGGAGGTACACAGGCTTACAGGGTATACGCTGTTAAAAATGGAGTATATTCAAGCCCATTAACAGGTACAAAATCATTTACAGTAGGAACAGTGGAACCTACAAATATGTCCGTAGTAAACCTTAATACTGCATACTACATACAGTACGATGCACCAAGTACTAAAACAAGATTTGTAACAGCTTATAATATTTATAAACATGAACATGCATCTCAAAGCAGCTTAAGTAGAAGTTCAGCAACATTAATATACTCAGGAATGAATAATAGTTACATGTACCAAATTAGCGGCAATAACAATAGTAACTTCCACAAATTTTGGGTAGAAACAACAGTAGCATAATATGGAAGAAAGTTTAGAATACTGGGAAAATATTAGAGACCAAAGGTTAGAGGATATTACTTGTCAAGAAAACATAGGTAATCCAGACAAAGAATTAATGAATATATTATTAGAAGCTTTTAACGAAGCAGAAAGTAAAATTAAAGAAATAAATGGGGAAGTTTAAACATCAAAAAATAACTAGAAGTAACATTATATCAATAACTGGTGCAGGCATGTATGAGTATGATAATACTACTTTAGGCCCTGTCCAAAAAGGAGGATCGGGTAATTGTGTTGTATCTTCCACAGGCGGTGAATATGATGGTGGAGATAGGGTTATTGGTTTTCATAATGCATACGATGTTGATGGAGATATACTAATGACAGCAGGTTGGGGTGATGGTGTTGCTTTTAGAAGACTTAATAATGATGGGTCTATGACAAGACTATATCACGACAACAATGCTTTATGGAGAGATACAGGTTCTACATATAATCACATGCAATCTGTAGCAATGGCAAAAAGCGCAGGTAAGGCAGTTGTGATGAGTTACAACGTATATGGGTATTCTATATTTGATTACAGGGGAGCTAAAGACGGTACTACCAATAGCGGTGCTATTATCAGAGAAGATAGACCTTCACATACAAATCCCACAGACTTTATAGATCCATCGGGTACTAATTCAAGAGCTAATGGATATGTAAGAAGGGTTGGGTATTGGTATGCAGGCGGAATAGTAGCAGCAGGAAATTGGATATACGCCTCAGAGCATGACGGTGGTAGACATTATAAAAAATTTCCTAGAAGAAATCTATCTACAGGCGCTCAAGAGTTTTTAGATGGTGCAGGATCAGACAGGTACAGTGGATCTGCAGCTAATGACAGAAATGGTTACAGAGCATTTTTATCATACGACGAAGTAAACGATAGAGTATACTATTGGGACTATGAAGGTAACGGTGCTTTTACTGTAATACTTGATGCTTCTACAAGTACACCAGAAACGTTATATTGCGATTTAGAAGATACAGTTGCAGGAACTAACTCAGACTTTACCGTAAACGGTTACTGTAGAGAATCAGGATTATTTGTACCAGATCCGGTAAACGCACCAAATGTTATTATAGCACCAGGATACGATTACTTTAATAAAATAGATTACTCTAACTGCTTCACAGGAGGAGTTCCCGATGTAAAAGATCAAGTATACATTAGAAATTATTCAGAGGGAATTGACTTTAACGGTATTGCTAGATTTGGAACAAAATATCAAAAAACTTCTGGTACTCCTATGGATAAACTACCTGGGTATACGGATACATTTATACCGGTAGTAGGAGATAGAGGATACGGAAAAGTAGATGGAGGTTTCCTAGATTTAAGCACCTTTAAGGTTTATTCTAGAAAACAATTATCTAACTATGTAGAAGATCAAGCTAGTGTTTACGGAGGATCAGCAAGAGGTAGAAGCTGGCAATCAGATTATGGAGTTAATCCAGTACTTATGTCATCAGCAAATGGTACAAAATACTGGGTTAGAATGGGGTATGGAGCAGATGGTCATTCATTCAGGATATGGGCGGAAAGTACTAAACCTCAAGAATTATGCGGAAATTGGGAAGTAGTCTTCGGAACATTCACTTTACCTAATAGTGCAAATGTAGATATGGCATTTGTACCGGGATTAGAAGATTTTGTAATTCCTTCAAACTGTACACTTACTGTTTACTTAAGTAATAATAATGGCACTAATTGGGAGACCTTTGATAGAGACTCTGATGAAGCACATGTATTTAGTACTACTGGAACACAACTAAGAGTTAAATTTTCAGCAACAGGGCACCCAAATAAAGCTCCATTTATACAAACAAAAGGAAGCCTTGCAGTTGACTACGGATCTATGCATGATGCTGCTAAAAATTCAAATATTAAATTTAAGATAACAAGAAAAAGACTAAGATAATATGGCTACACAAACAGGTACAAAGAGACATTTAGGTATTACGTCTGATACGGTTGTTACTAATAGTGATATAACTGTCGGTGGGAATTTAACAGTAGAAGGAACTACTACAACTCTAGATACAGCTAACTTATTAGTCGAAGATAAAAATATAATTATCGGTAATGTATCTACACCTACTGATACAACTGCTGATGGTGGAGGGATAACTTTAAAAGGTGCTAGTGATTACACTATTAACTGGAGTAACACTAATAACAGGTGGGATTTTAATCAAGGTATACATTCAACCGGAAATGTAACAGGAGCTAATTTATCAGGCACTAACACAGGTGATAATTCCGCTAATACACATAGTAGTCTGTTTATTGATCGAGGAAGTATAGATGTAACAACAACTACTGGCGGTAGTAATGCTAACCCATTTGATGATGCACATACAGAAACCAAGGTGGCAGAAAACGGAATGCGTACATTAACTTACACTGGTGCAAGTGCATTTATGTATACCTTTAATAACGGTGGAAGTGCTAGTGTTGTACAAATAGGAGCGCATTATAATGGTAATGATTATTATTTAAGAACTAGGACTGATAGTTCGAACTGGCAAACCTGGAAAAAGATTAGAACTTTTGGTAATACCACACTACCTACAGATTTTGTATCTGCAGCTAGTGGAGGAACTTTTAGTGGTAATATTGCTGCAAGCAACCTTTCAGGAACTAACACAGGAGATCAAGTACTTCCTACAGATTTTATATCTGCTGCAAATGGAGGAACTTTTAGTGGTAATATTGCTGCAAGTAACCTTTCAGGAACTAACACAGGAGATCAAGATTTAAGCGGCTATGCTTTAACAAATCATAATCATAATTCAAGTTATCTTCAAAAAGTATATACAAATAACTGGACTAGAGTCGGTTATGGTAATAATGGGAGCACTGCTTATCATAAGCTAGCAACTATAACAGTTACCGCAGCTTATACTAATTACAATGCAACTTTTGATTGGACAGGAAGATACGCTTCCGGTACAGCAGGAATACATATTCATAGTGATAATGACACCACAGCAGATGTCTTTGGTGCTTGGTATGAGGATTTTAATCCAACTAAAACTTTAGAAGATACAAATGGCTGGATAAAATATACACAATCAGGCTCAGTTGTTGAAATTTGGGTTAAAACAATCGGTTGGAGAGAATTTGATTATATACGAAAAGATAGTGTTACAGAAGGTACACCCACAATTGTATGGTACACTGAAAGTACTACTACCGACCAAGCTACAGAACCTAGTAATTTAAATGCTTTTACTAATAGAACTCACACCGAAGCAGGCTATTCAACTGCTACTGGAGTTGCCAATAATGCAGAGGTAAATGTACAGTCGGACTGGAATGCAACAAGTGGTGATGCATTTATTCAGAATAAACCTGCAATACCTACTGATTATGGAGA
>Ga0206682_10000961_pt1 | contig 29315 bp, 45 predicted proteins | sample M240m12015metaG_FD_155444 | JGI IMG/M metagenome (GOLD analysis project Ga0206682, IMG submission 155444) | Ammonia-oxidizing marine archaeal communities from Monterey Bay, California, United States - M2 40m 12015 | ecosystem: Environmental > Aquatic > Marine > Intertidal zone | place: USA...
GCTGCTGCTGCTTCTGCATCGATAGTTGTTTCTGCCATTTTATTCTCCATTAAATTAAAAATTTTATACATAACGAAGAACTCACTATCTTATTTATTATAAATAATAATACGCTAATAGTCAATTTCATAGGAGGAGACGAAGATGGCAATCAGAATAAATGGCGAAGATGTAATTACTGACGCACGAGCGTTTGCAAACATTTCAGGCGCAGACGCTGTATCTGGCCGAGCAATTAACAACTCACTTAAAACTCAGCAAAACGTTCTTAAAATATTTGATTCTGCTGGAAACGAAGTACGCGTTTTATATTGTGCTGCTGAAACACCAATTTAAGGAATAGGTTATGACAGCGCGATTAGGTTTATTCTTGGCGGCGCCTACTGGGGAGCCGTTTAACCAAATTAATGAAATGCCCACAGCTGGGATGAATAGTGTTCATGACTTTGCAAGTTATGTTTTATCTACTAATCCTGCAGTAAGGTTAGAAGTAAATACATCGAATGGCTCACAAATGGCTGGGCAACCTTTTGTAGACACTTATTATATAGCTGGTGCTTATACTACTCGTGTTGATAGATTTTCAACGGCAGCAGAAACACCAAACATTTCTCAATCAACAGACAACTATAGTAGATTAAGAATTATTAGAGACACACCGTCCTTACCTACGGGTGACTCAAATAACTTACAGTATCCGCTTTATCTTTATGATGATAACGGTACTACTCAACTTAGGACAATGACTCGTCAAGATTTTATTGATAGTTTTGTTACTCCCGCACTCCCAAGAGTGTTAACTTCTGCCTACTATAATGGAAGTACTGGTACTGGTAACGGTGGAATATATTTTATGACCACGAGTACTAACCCAACAAATGGTACGCTTGTTTCAAATACACCAGTTGCAGTAAACGGTGTAGCAAACTTAGCTGCTTATACCTCGGGTGGTATACCTGAAACACAAAAGCAAAACACAAATACAAATTATTATATTGCTAAATGTACACCAGATCCAACAGCCTTTGATTTGTATGATCCTGATTTAGAACAATATGATTTGCCACTTTATTTTAATGCTGGCGATGAAACAATTAGAGTTCATACTCCGACCACGTGGGCAAACCTTCTTAATCCATTTTTAAGATATTACACGGGTAATACTGGTACTGGATATACTGTTGATTATAACTTGAGTGGCTCTGGCGCTCAGGTCGGTACAACCTATACTGACACAAGACGTACTCCAACTGGCACAGGCTATACTACTCGTTTTGTTAACGCGAACGATTATCGTACTCAGGAATTCCCAACTGGTACTGCAAGTACTATTTCAGCAAATACAAAACGACTATATGTAGAAAATATTTAACAGATAAGGAAAAACAAAATGGCAGAATTTAGTGGAAAAGTGGTTGACGCTCAGTTTGTAGATGAAGAACATTCTATCATTAAAGTTTTGTATGAACAAGACGAACTAATTATGGTATATAACTTGGATGTAAATCCAGACCACCCAGATTATAAACAGCTTATGTCCGAAGGATGGGATTTAGAAAAGATCGCTGAATCTACAGCTGAATATAAAAAGGCTGAGTCAGCAGCATTTAATATTGAAGTTAACGAAGCAGCAAGAGCGCTTGCCCAAGAAATGCTTGGTATGAAAGTTCTTCAAGATGAGAGAGATCGTCTTGCAGCAGAAAAAGAAATGCTGAAAGGCCGCACAGCCGAGCTGGGAGAGCAAGTCAATTCAACTGAAGAAATTTTAATTGGACTTGATAAAGAAGTTAAAATCAAAACAAACCAAGTCGATAGTGCTTACTTTGAACATTTATGGGAAATAAATGAAAACAAAGAAGAGCTTTTTAAGTTTAAATTGTGGGCACTCGAATTAGATGCGGTTAAAGATGCAGGTAAAGAAATTAAGTCCTCTATTAGAAAGGCAACACGTATTTCGCAAGGTTTAGCGATTATTGATGCATTAATGTAAATGCCTTATATAGATAATGATTTGACCGCGATGGTAGACCTTTCAACCTATTGCAATGCGTCATGCCCGCAGTGTCACCGAACAGACCAAGAAGATATTTCTAAAAAGAACTATTGGCTCCCTTTAGTTCAATGGTCGTTTGAAACCTTCAAACAAAGATTTCCAGAACAATCTCTTTATAGATACAGACAAATCATTTGCTGTGGTACATGGGGTGATCCTATGATGAATAAAGATATTATGAAAATCATAAAATACATCTTATCAAGCAACAATAAAACAGTAGTAATTGTTAACACCAACGCAAGTCTAAGAGATGAAGATTGGTGGTGGGAACTTGGCATGATAAGTTACAAATATCATCATAGGCTTGAGGTCATATTTGACATTGATGGAGTTACACAAGAGCAGCATGCTAAATATAGGGTAGGAACAGAACTAGATAAAGTGCTAACACATATGAAAGCCTTTACTGAGTCTGGATCAACTGCTAAATGCTTTACTATCGTATTTGAACACAACCAAGATGACGTTGAAAAAATAGGTGAATTAGCTAAAGCAAATGGAGCAAGTGCTATGTACATCCAACCTTCAAATAGATTTGATAAAAACCCAGAGCAATTTAGATATATCCAAGAAGGAAAAATAAGACATTTAAAACCACCCACAAAATATACTGAATTTAAGGCTATAGGATTATGAAAAAAATACGTTGTTCTTTCTTTGAAAAAAATGAATTAAATATAAATCCAGATGGTCAGGTATATCCATGCTGCTTTTTTGCTAATACTCTTTTCCTAGCAAAACAATTTGGGTATCCAAAGCAAGGCGATATAGATCTCAGAGAACAAGACAGAACCCATATACAAAACGGATTACAAAACTCTGAGTCTATAGCAGTCGGAGTAATAGACAACAATCCAATATATAAAGAGTATGTTGAAAACGAAGCTGATTATAATTTAGATAATAAAAGCATTAGTGAAATAATAAACTCTGAATGGTATCTTAAACTTGAAGAGTCTCGTAAAACTTGGGATACCGCTCCTCAAGTATGCAAAAATTGGTGCACTGTTAATGACTAACATTATTGATTTCTATAATCGTTCATATGGAATACCCGGCTTCGAACATCATAGAAAGCCTGGTACTAGAAATATCAATATGGATATAACTAATAGGTGTACTCTAGCATGCGTAACATGCGAAAGACAATATCGTATTCAATTAAAGGGAAAGGTTGTGGGAGAAGTTTTATCAGTGTCTGATTTTGAAAAATACATACCGTGGTTTGACCACTTTGATTTTTGTGGACAAGTTTCAGATCCTAGTATGCATCCTGAGTTTGATAAGATTTTAGAGCTTGTAGCAAAAAACGATAAGAGCGCTGATGTTCATAACACTGCTTCTCAAAGACCGGAAAGATGGTATAGAAAAATGTTTGATATATCATCGGGTACTAGAATAGCGTGGCGGTTTGGAATAGATGGATTACCAAAAGATTCTCATAAATATCGGACAAGGCAAGATGGTCAAAAGTTATTTGATATGATGTCTATTGCTGCAAAATACAATCCCAAATTTGAAATCTATTGGAAGTATATTGTTTTTAATTACAATCAATATGATATAGAAGAATGTAAACAAATGGCTAAAGACATGGGAGTAATATTTAATACTGTTAACTCACGAAGACATCCACCAGGCTTGAGACCAGAAGAAGAATTGACTTCAAAGCTTGCTATGGATAATACATATTTTTATCCAAATGACTGAAAAATTTGATCCAATATGTATGACTAAAACTGAAGGTATGGCTCATACCTGCTCAGGACATTTGATTCCGTGTTGCCATCTTGATTACATTACCAATAGCGATCCCGCATATAGAGAACTACTTAAAGACAAATTAAAACTATCAAACAATGATAGTGTGGAAGATATATTAACTTCTGACGAATGGTTAAATTTTGGGCGAGCCGTTTTTAAAGGATTAAATGAAGGAATAGAATATGCTCCTACATCTTGTCAAAGAAAATGTGGTCCAAAAGATGGTTGGGATCCTAATCGTACGTCTAAGCTAGACGAGTATCCTAAAGGTTGGAAATGAAACATTATTGCGCAGCACCTTTTACCCATATATCTATTGACCCACGAGGCGTGCTGCTTCCATGCTGTAGATATAAAAAACCTTTATCAAACTTAGATGAAGAAAGAATAGACGAAGGTTGGAATAATCAAAACTTTCAGGACTTAAGAAATCAATTTTTAAATGGTGAAAAGCCCGAGGCTTGTTCTGACTGTTGGCATGCCGAGGAGTCTGGTAACCAAAGTTTACGAAGTGTTATTAATGGTTGGGCTCGTAATAAAAAGTTTGATTCGCCAATAGTAGAAGACGGTCCTGTTTATTATGAATTTAAAACAACTAATGTGTGTAATCTTAAATGCCGTATGTGTGGTTCTTTTAATTCAAGTCAAATAGCAAAAGAAACAGAGTCAGTAGAAACTCGCAAACATTATTTAAAGCATAAATTAATAGGTACACACCATGAGCCTATCATATATGAATGGCTTAAAAAAGCTGATTATATTCTCTTTGCAGGTGGTGAACCATTTGTAAACGAAGAAATTAAAAAGGTTATGACTTATATTGATGAGCAAAACCTAAATGCAATAAGAACATTAATGGTAACAAACGGAACTTATTGGAATGAAAAATTTGTACGCCAATTAAAATCATTACTTGATTTAGATATAAGAATTAGCTTAGATGATATATACGAAAGAAATAATTATCAAAGGGAAGGTTCTGACTTTGATGTAATTGAACAAAACTTTATTAAGTTTTCAAAAAACTTCTATGGAAAGGTGACGTTTAACTGTACTTTGAATTGGTATAATATATATCATATAGATGAATTTTTAGAATATGCTGACGACTTTAATACACCCGTGTCAATACAGTATGTAGAAAACCCGTCATATTTAAACATTAGTAATTTACCTATAGCTGTAAAAGAGGTTATATGTAATAAGTTTAAAGATACAAAGGACGAAAGAATTAAAAAGATTATAAGACGAATGATGATTGATGGTGAAGATCAATTAGATAAGTTTTGGAAACACATAAAATATTATGATAAACTGCGAGGCAACGATTTTAAAGTTGCTTTCCCAGAGTGGAGTAAGGTTCTTGAGAGCGTGTAACGCACCATTTAATAACATGTACATTACACTTCAAGGTAGGGTTTCTCCTTGTTGGAAGCTGCCTGGTTTTTGTGAAACCTGGAGCAAAGATAAATCTTTAATGGATATATGGCAAGGTGATGTATTCCAAAAATATAGAGATGCGTTAAGTCAAAATGTATTTTTAGACCGATGCATGGAATGTAAAAGAGATATTGATAATGATGTCTGGCCATTAGCAAAAGCTTATAAAAAGTTTCCAGTAAATACCATGCCATCTCTTATGGAAATAGAGTTAAGTAACCAATGTAATCTTGAATGTATTATGTGTAATGGTAATTTAAGTTCCGGTATTAGAAAAAACAGAGATAATCTTCCACCATTACCACAGATATTTGATGATTCGTTTTTAGAACAAATGCGAGAGTTTATTCCACACCTTACTGAATTAAGAGTAAATGGCGGTGAACCTTTTGCTCAAAAAATATTATTAGATTTACTTGACGTTGTAGCTGAAATTAAACCAGAACTTAAAATCAATATTGCAACTAATGGTACTGTTTATAATAAAAGAGTTCAAGGAATACTTGATAAGTGTAATATCCATTTAAACATTAGTATTGATAGTTTAATTCCAGAACGATATGAAGAAATAAGAGTAAATGGTAACTTTGATACGCTAATGAAATATTTTGATATATTTAAAGATTATTGCCATACAAATAAACGAAGCTTATCTATCATGGTTAACCCTATGAATATGAACTGGGATGAAATGATAGAGTTCGTAAGGTTTACTGATAAACATCAATGTAACCTTTGGTACAATACTATATTATATCCAACCCATGTTACACTTAAACATTTGCCTGGTGCAAAACTTGCTGCGATTATTAACGACATGAAAAAAGAGCTAAATACAATTATAGGTTTTAGAAACTATGACAAAGCAAAACATCTAATAAGCCAATTAGAAAATTGGTGCTTAGATTCTTTAGATGGAACTCAAATTGATTTATATACTGATGGAGGGAGTTTGATTAATGCAACCCGATAATATTATATTTGTAAAACATGGTACTAAATATAACGCTGAACATGTAAATAGATTACGTGACCAACTCATGGAATATTATAAGTGTGCTTATATGTGTTATACCGACGATCCAATTGGAGTTGAAATTGAAACAATTCCATGCTTTGAGAAACCAACTTTAAAATATTGGTGGAACAAGCTTGCAATGTTTAGTAAAGACTTTCCAGTTAAAGGTAAATGTTTATTCTTTGATTTAGATATGGATATACAATCTGATCCAACCGATTTTATTAAATGGAACGGGTTAACTATACTTAAAGACTACTGGAAAGACGACTTGTACATGGCTCCACATGCCTATGATGTGCATATAAATAGTTCTGTAATTACATGGACCGCGGGCGAACAAAATCATATATGGGAACACTTCTTATCTAATAAAGATTATTTTATGAGAAAGTACAAAGGTATCGATAGATTTTTAGTTCACGAAGGTTTAAAATTTAATACGTTTGAACATGGACTTGTAAACAGCGTGGCTAATCCTTCTGAATGGAAAGCGCCAATTGATATGTATAATGGAATGAAATATAATGTACAAAGAAGAAGTTTATAAAAACGCTTTAGAAATTATCCGACAAATATACGAAGAGTCAAAGTATAATCCAGATATGGATTTATACCGAAGCTTAGATATTATCACCGCAACTAATGATGCTCAATTAGCCAGCAAAGAATGGCTTGTTAATAATTTAATCAAATACCTAGACACCAAACATCTTACTTTTCCTTTAAGAGATGTTTTAATAATGGGTAGTTGGTATGGATTAACAGGCGCTATTTTACGTCAACATATTAGCGACGATGTTAAAATATGGAATGTAGATTCTGATCCTTTGTGTGCAGACTTTGGATATAAACTTCAACACCACGAAAATACTATTCACGTAACTGATGATGCTATTGAATATTATTTTGATAGAGCGGATGCTTTCCAATTAATTATTAATACAAGTTGTGAACATATGGAGGAAGAAGATATTCGTATGATATTGAACTCAAAACCTATTGATACTATAGCTTGTTTTCAAAGCAACAATTATCATAACGAAGCAGAACATATTAATACACACAACAGTTTAGACGAGTTTGTTGAATCATTACAACTAGCTAGCGTATATTATAAAGGAGAAATGAAGCCCTCTGAGGACTATACAAGGTATATGGTGATAGGAATATGAGCAGGGTAATATTTACAACATACGACGACATTGATCATGTGGATGATCGGTGGGGTGCGAACGTACACCAAATAGACCAAATTGAAGAATACAAAGATCGATTATTACTAAACAAAAGAATATATGCTGATGAAATTGGCGCCGACTTTAAGTTTTACTATAACACTATGAAAGACTTTGAGGTTGATGCTGGGTTTGATTTTGCAAAGGTAAATTTATATAAGCATTACTTAACAGCTCAATTGGCTGAAGAGTACGATGAAGTAATGTATGTTGATATGGATGTTTTATTTAATACTGAGCTTAATGTATTTGAAGAGCTTGATTTAGAAAAAGGTATTCATATCAAAGACCAAGATGATAAGATCGTAAATAAAAATATTAAAGAAATAGTATTTCAATCGGTTGGGCAGCGTAGTCCTACAATTAAATACCATATTACTAAAGACTTGTTAGATGGCCAAGATAACCATGTAATGAATACTGGTATTATGATAGGTAAATCTAAACACATAAAACAAATTCATTACTATGATCGTATGATGGAAGCAATAGAAAAGCTTAATGAAATTAAATCAAATAACCTCGAAAGAGAAGATGGATCTCATTTAAGAGTTTATTATTATCCAAACAACGAAAGCATATTCTCTTATATCATGGAAAAATATGATGTACCATATGTATTAATGGATAAAGAATGGCATTATATTATTGCTGAGCCAGAAGAAATTAATTTAGATGATATTAAAATAGCTCATTTTGTTAACAAAAAGTTTAATACATTTTTTGAAGATAAAACAAAACTTATCTATTCAATTTATATTGAGATACCTGATGAGCGTTTAGATAATCCAAAAGGTCGATCCGACGATCCCGTTAATAAAAGTCTACGAACAAAACAACGTTTAAGTAATTATGAAAAACAATTAATTGAGAACCATAAAGCTTATGCTGAAAGCGTGGGTGCGACTTATATTAACTTTCGTAGAGACGATGAGTATGAAGAGTTTTTTAATAGGTTTCCAGATTTGTCTGAGTATGATATTATTAACTTATACAAGGTTCACCTTTTAGATAAGCTTACCCACACTGCTGATTTGGTTTTGTATATAGATTATGATGTAGTGTTTAACAAAAATATTGATGCATTTAATTTCTTAAAGGCAGAGACATGTCTTTGTTGCGACATATCGTCAGCAGAAGATTCTGGTGTTACCCCTCGAGTTCGTGGTTATTTTGAAAAGTATGATAAAGACTTTCGTAATCCACAGGCTAAATATTGGAACTGCCATGCTTTGTTGCAAGAGGAAGACCTTGATGGAGACAACAAAGTATTTAACACTGGTATTATGATGGCTAGCCGGAAAGTAATGGATCGTTTAAACTACTTTGATGGTATTGATGATATTCTTGAAACAATGAAAGAGCTCAAGGAATTTTCGATGTATCCTCCAGCCATACAAAAATCATTTGGTTATGACAACGAAACTATTATGTCTTATAAAGTTCAAATGAACAATGTCTCAGTATATCCATTGTCTCAAACGTGGCATTATAAACATGACGCCAATAAGATTAAAACATATGATAAAAATACTACTGAATTTGAACAAGAAAAAATAAGCTATAATAGTTTAGTAAAAGAACACAACGTAATTATGACACACTTTATTTCTAAGAACTTTGGTTTAATTTTTCAAGGATAAATAGACATATGCATAATACAACAAAACTCATAATTAACCACGCGCTTTGCCACGTCTTACTTATTCCTGCATTTATGTATGGAGAAGCTTGGATGTTTTTGGCAGGGTTTTTGTGGTGGCAAATTATTGTCATTGTGGCTATATCTGGCGGCTACCATAGATACTATTCACATAAAAGTTACGAGTGTAGTAAACTACATCAAATTATTATAAATGTTCTTGGAATATTTTCAGGCGCAGGTCCTGCTCTTACTTGGGCTGCTGTACACAAACAACATCACGCCACAAGCGATACATTAAACGACCCTCATTCATATCACCATAAAGGTAAGTTAGCTGTATATTTAAATACGTGGGGATATGATTCTAAAATTAAAAGAAAATATATTAAAACATTGTGGCGAGACCCTATACTTAAATGGTTTCTAAAACATTATTTTAAATTAAATATAGCTATTGTATTGTTACTTACTTTAATACATCCTTTGCTTATGATATTTGGTTATGCTATTCCTGTTATACTTGCATTCCATGGTTATGGGATATTAAATATACTTGGCCACAAAGATGGGCCTACTAATTCTGCTATTGCTAATGTTTTAACCGCGGGAGAAGGATGGCATTTAAACCATCACAAAAAGCCTGGTAGTTATAAAATAGGAAACAAATGGTGGCAATTTGATCCTACCGCGTATTATATTACTCTTATGTTTAAAGGAAAGTAAATGAAATTAAGATATAAAAATGAAGATCGCTTCGCAGAAACTATGGGATACGACGGATTTGAAGCCGATAAGGAAGAACTTAAAGCTATTTACAATAGAATTAAGCCTGAATGGGAAGGGCATAATAAAATCGGTATGGATGATGATCAAATTTTATATCATATTAGCTATGACGACAACATGGTACTATGGGATGAGATTTTCCAAGTCGTAAAAAGAATAGGCGAAAACTGTGGTGTAAAAATTATTTGGGAAGAAGTTAAACATGTAATGAAATTCACGTTTATGTATACTCAACCACGTGGTATTCTTCATCCGCATACTGCTCACAACTTAAGAGCTTTATCTGCTTTTAATATTCCGCTTATTGGCAAAACAGAGATTATTTTATACGACAGAAAAAAAGGTAAAAACCTAATGTTTCCAGGTAGTGATACATATGAGTATGCACGACATGAATACATTAACCCATGTTTCTTAAACGTAAATAAGTTACATGGTCTTGTGAATAACCAAGATACTGAACGCGTGATTTTAAAATGTCATATGCTTATTACACCTATTGAAACTATGATTGAAGCAACAGAAGGTGAAGAAACAATTAAACAATTACCATACGCGCCGTGGTTGGAAACTAAGTTCAAACAAAAGTTATGGTTAGCTAAGAGCTCTACATAATGGCTTATCCGGCTGAAATCAATGTGCTTAAAATGGATTCTACAAATGAATCTATTTTTGTTCATAAGTTGAAAGAGCTTGAACAAACAGACAAAAGCAAAAATAAAGATTGGTGGCCAAACCTTATTGTAAATTATAAAAATTACGATCAATGGTATTTAGCTTTCCACAAAGAAGAAATTATATCTTTTTCTTGTGTTCAATTGTTTGGTAAAAGTACTGCCCGGCTTGCGACTAGATTGTGGAATGGCGTAAAGAAAACTGGATTAGAAAGAGGAGTTATTTTAAATGAAGTATCTCCAGCTATGATTATGATTGAAATGCAATTAAAAGATTATAAAAATTATAATGTTTTCTTTTCAATGCAACGGTTAAATAGAAGAAAGCACCTTGAAAAATTAGCTGAGAAGTTAAATATTAAATTAGGAAGATCCTTTAAATTAAACGATGGTATGCATCAAACATGTCCGTATGATGTTATTGATTGTTGGCAAAGTACAATATCTGAAAAAGAATTAAACTTGCCTGAAATGCCAATTGAAGAATGGAAAGAGAAGTATTGTGACTAAAAGCTTAATTCAAAAAACAAAAAGAGCACGTGTAAATGGACCAGGTCCAAAGAGAAACGAAATGCTTACCTTTGCTAAAATTGGTGACGTTGATCCTGAATTGTTAGAACAACTTAAGTCTATATTATTAGAAAATCCACAAAACGATTTAGGTGGAGATGGATACAATATTTCTCAGCAATGTGATATTGAAAACGTATTTAATGCTGCTGATTCTTACAGGCAAGTTCTTATTCAAAAATCAATTCATGACGAAAATACTGCTTCAGAGTTTGACTATTCTGACTATGTATATGATGTAAAAGTTCCTTGGTTTAAATACATTTATAGATTAAGGTTATCTCATATGGGTCCTGGTCATACAATCAACTGGCATATTGATACTGATACCAGTGTTATGTGTAGAGCTCAAATTTGTTTAAATGAAAATGATTCTGTGTTTAAATTCAAAACAAAGTCTGGTGTTGAATCATTTACTATGAAGCCTGGTGAAATGTGGTTTATTAATACGGGTTGGCCACACAGTGTTGAAGGTGGAAAAACAGAAAGGTCTGTAGCAATATTTGGATTTGAATATAGGGATTACAATGGAAATACTAACTTATTGCGCTCATAATATAGAAGTAGATCATAACAAGATAGAACAAGAAATCTTATCAATACCTCTTACTTCTTATCACTATGACAAATTTAGAAATACATATATACTTCCTTTGTTTAATCCTGCAGGCAAAACAGGTAAAGTAGATATTAATCTTGACGGAAATATGAAATGGACTATGGATTTACCAAATGTTCAAAAAGCGTTTAGTCCAATTTTAAATGAGCTACCAGGAAGGTTTACTATACTCTATACTCCGCCCAATAAAGAAATGAATATACATTTAGATTGCAAAGAAGCGGAGGTTGGTACACGTCAATATAAGTGGCGTTACGTGGTTAAAGGTGATTTAAAAGGATTATATTTTTTAAATGAAAATATGGAAAAGGTTTATCCTAACCAAGGCGAAAGAAGTTATGTAATGGATGGAGGGCATCCACATTCTATTGATATTTCTGATAAACCAAAATGGACTTTATGTATAGGATCTCCTTGGCGAGATAATTTACCTAGCGATTTAGATACATCAAAGTCATATATAATTAGTAGACCTAAAATAAAGGACCAGTGGAGTGTATGAAAAAGTAATGAATGAATGCTTTTATCTCCAAGAAGATATAGATTTAGACGAACAAGCATTCATAAACATATCATCTCAATTTGGAAAGTTGTGGAATGAGGAAGACCATCTTATAGCTAAAGAACCTTTGGGTGGCGAGGTTGTACAATGGACATCAAAAAACAAATTCATTAGGATGAGTATTCCTTGGCATGCCGATAACTCAGCTAGTAAAGAATACAAATATCCACTTAGATCATTTTACGCAGTATCCATACCAGACTCAGAAGATTCTAAATTATTTTTCTTAGATACTACTACGGCCTTTGAAATGATGAGTAAAGACAGACAACAATACTTAAGAGATTGTTCTATAATAGTTGGTGATAATCCAACGTTTAAACAATCTGGAAAATGGACCTTTGAAGATCCTTGGGTAGAACCATTCACAAAAATACATCCTATTACTGGACGAGAAAATATTAATTATGGATGTTTAGCGTTAGCCAGTGATGTGTTTGGATTAAGCCCAGACGAAGGTTACTCTGGAACTGAATCATATAACAAAGCCATATTACACCCCGATGGTTCTAAATGGTCTGATAAAGAAATATCAAAACTGTTTGAAGAAATGATAAATAAAGTTGGGGTATATGAACACAAATGGAAAGAAAAGCAATTCTTAGTTATGAACAATTGGGTTGGATTGCATTATAAACAAACCACTAAAATCATAGACCAAGAACGGTTAATCTGGAGAAGGACAATATTTCAACAATGGCATATATAACAACAATGGTTTCCACGGCAGGACCGGATGGAGACTCCGACTTTTTTAGCGACTATATAAACAATCCTAGTAAGCGCTATCAAGATTGGTCAGCACCTGTACTACCAGCAACCTTTTGGGAAAACTACGACTCCGTTTACTTGAGCTACAAAGATGCTAATAAAATTCTTTTTAGATCAAAATATGTCGACTCAAATAACGATATGTTTGTTACTCAAGTTTGGGAAAGCCAAGCTATTAGAGAACAATTTCTAATTGATGTTGACCATGCTCAATTTGAAGCAAACCTAAGCCATGGAATAACGCGTAACGATTACGAAGCTAACACATCAGTAATTGAAAGTGTTATTACAGACGTTTTAAACGCCGGCGATTATATCATTCAAATTTGTGCAGACGAGTATAGACGCCCAGGAATGGTTATTGGCGATCCCTTAAAAGGTGAAACAACATTTACTGTGGAATAACATTTCCAACTATGTGAGTGCGGATAAACTGTTCTCGATTTGCGTTGAGGGCAGTATGATATAAAGTAGTATCTACTAAATAAACTGATCCATCGGCTGGAAGTTTATAGACTTTACCGTCAATAATAAACATGCATCGTTCATTTGACGTTAGTGGAATATGAATCCTTGGCGTCAAGTCAATGTGATATGAATAACAGGTTCCTTTAATCATTTTCATAACACGGGTTCTATGCATCTTATATTTTGATAATAATGAATATGTGTATTGCATATCGTCGTATAATGGTACAATGTATTCTGACTCATCAGCTCTTAAGTCATAAGTCTTTCCACAAGCTCCATCATAATCTCCTTCAAAGGCTCCTTGTAATGGAAACTGAGCAGAAACTTTTTTATTCTCTAATTCTTGAATAATCCATTCAATATCGCATTCACCAACTTTTTGTATTACATCTTTCATATTGATATCGTTAGCTCCTTTACTCTATATTTTTGTTTAGTAACCCATAAAATCGTTTCAATAACATAATCTAAATCCATTTTTGGAGTATCAACGTGTGCACATCTTTCAGTATCAAAGTATCCAAAGTTTAAACAAGTAACATTATGGCCCATGTTATATAATTGTTCGTTAGCTGCTCTTAAAGCTTTTTTCTCAATAGCATATTCAAATGCGTTTTCCCTACCAACACCATTATAGTCAGAAGCTCTTGAACCTAGACTAATTACTCTTTTACCGAGTTTGGCTGCCTTGAATAAGTTTTCAACTTGGGTATATCCATCATGTTTATTATTAATGAATATGTCGCACTCTTCTAAAGTATCAACAATTGGAAACAATTCAGCTAATTCTTTGCCAAGACCTCGTCTTGTACCATTTACGTAGTATTTCATAATTTATATCTCAGAGAAATTCCTGTTTTAATTCCTGACAAAACTCCTGTTGTATGAATATATTTATTGTTAAATATCATGGCTGATCCTGGTGTAAAAGAATAAGCTTCACCGGTTAAACCAAACCACTGTTCTTTTGGTGCCCACTTTATATATTCATATAGGTTATCATCTATAGGTTTATCTGTAAGTCCTTCGCAATCATAGTCATATGGTTTTCCCGCTACACCCGTATTAACTTGAAATTCCATAACATCTGCGTGCAAACACCACGTAACACTGTCCTTATGATATTTTTGGTCGAATATAACAAGAGATGCATTGGGATCTGTAGTGTGTAATGGTACTACAACGTTAACAGTTTCTTTCCATTCTTCTCTATGGTCTGTATGTGGCAAGTATGGCTTTGTATGTTGGTAATAGTTGCCGCCAACTCTTTCCCACCCACTCATAAGTTCATCGATGATTTTTGTAGCAGGACCTGGATTTGCTTTTTTCATCGTGGGAGTATCATATTCATCTATAGAATTATACTCATCAAGCAAGCTTTGTATTTCTTCGTCAGTAAATATGTTTTGATAATATTTTTTCATTTATTTCCTCAAAGCTTTTTCCGTATAACGAAATTCTTAAATTATATCTTTTGCCGTGTCCTGTATTATCTACCATGTGCATAGTTGAAGTATTTATTAGAGCAGCTTTATATCCATCTAAATTGTAAATCTTTCCGTTGTAATCAAAGGTTGTTGGAGCTCTTTCTGTATTTCTAAAGTCGTACATAAAAGCAGCTTTTGGAGCACCAACTGCAGCAGCTCCATCTATATGCCACTTTAATATTTTATCAGCTTTAGTAATTAAAATAAAACAATTAAAGCCAACATCTAAATCATAATAGTTTATAAAGTCTTTAGCAATGACGTTAAGAGTTTTGTCTTTGTATTCCTTGAGCTCAGGATTGTTTTCAACCCACTCGTCATGTCCATATATAGTCGTAACTTTTGGAACTGATCCCTGGTTATCTCTATAAAAAATGTTTTCAACATAACCTTTGAAATGCTGATAATATTCTTCTATTTTGGAATCATCTAAAACATAGTTATCTATTTTCGTATAAGGTAACATTCTTTTTCCTCCAACGAAGGTGTACGAAATTGTGTATAGTCTATTTTAATCTCAGTACCACCTGCCATTTGATCTAATACTAACTTATAAAGAGTTATGTTATTTTCTTTAGTCATGTGGCAATACCTTAAATCCATATACTTACGACGTATTTCTAAAGCCGTTTCACCCCAAGCACTATCTTCTAACCTTGATATGTTTATGATAGGTGTTGCCTCAAAACCAAAATCCCAGTTTGCGCCATACATAAATTTGACGTCAGGTCGGGTTTCTAAAATTGAAGCTTTAAGAAGTCGAACATAATGTGATTCCTTTTCTTCATTATATAAATGTTTATGCCACATGCTGTAAGCAACGTATTCGTCATCAGTACCCATCCCAGAAGTATTTTCTACAAATGGTATGTGAAATCCATTGATTGATATTCTTCCTGGTCTTGGGAATACAAAAATGATATTGTCGTGTTGAGAATGATTGTCTATAAAAACTTTGTACATGTAATATGGATCACAGCCTTTTGTGCTGTAATTTGTAATATCGTAATTTTGTCTAAGAAGACTAACCCAACTGCTACCTGCGTTAGGTAATAAAGGATGTTTTAGTAAGTTATAATTTAAAACATCTTCATAAGAAAAGCTATCACCAAAAATACCTAAGTTCATTTATTAGCTTATGTACTCTACTTTGATGTCCTTAGTAAAAGTTGGAAAAGTAAAATCATTATCTTTCATATCAACTCTGCGGTTTCTTGATTTATCAGGAAAACCAATACCCATCATAAGCATAACTCTTTCAGATCCTATAACTTCTCCAACCTCTTCTGGGTTAAAGCATTGGCAACAGCCAGTAGAATAACCTAACAAGTTGGCAGTGTATGTTAAATAACCAGCTGCAATCCCAAGCGCAACATTAGAATCTTTAAATCTTTCTGGATCTCCATCTTTGGATTGAGTATCTCTTTCCTCGGTTGTTCTTAAATGTTCATCTCTATCTTCTGAGAATGCAATCACTAGGTTAGCTAAAACCTGAGGATTTTTCTTAGCTTCTCGAGTTTCAAAATTAATCATAAAGCCTTCGGTCTTATCATAAATACTTTCAATAATATCACGGTTCGTAATGAAGTGTACTTTATAAAAAACTCTATTTTGTTTTGAAGAGCATTGTGTAACAGCAGTTTGAAGAGTTTTAATATCTTCTTCTGGTAAGGATCGACTTAGGTCCCAGTTGCGTTGACAATGCTGTGATTTCACTATTGTTTTTTCAAGAAAACTGTTGAACATAATATCCTCCTAGGCGTCCATGTTTATATTATTTATATGAAAAAAAAATTAAATTAACCGTTGACAAGGCTTTTTAACTATGGTATAATAGTACTATCAATAAGGAATATAATATGCTAAAAAATGATATATGGTACAAAGAGGAATTGTTGGAATCATTTGATGAGGTTTATCAGCATAATGGATACGCTTTGTTAAATGAACTGTACGAAGATGATGAACGCTTCTATAAAAACACTTGGATGTGGGGACGTGTCGAAGGTGACACAGTCTATGATGTTCGTATTCTTGATGACTTATCAAGTAATAGTTTTGCTAAATATGACGAAGCTATGGAATCTTTCTTAAAAAAACTTGAAATAAAATGAAATTAACTGTTGACAAAGCAGTTCAACTATGTTATATTGATTGTATAAGGTAACAAAGGAAACCAAATAATGAAATTCACATCTAAAAACCGCACTTCAACAGCATACCGTTTCACTGTAAAAATGGTTAATGGCCAAGTACATCCTGATGATATGGAAGCTGTTAACAATATTCGTGATCTTATTAAAAATGCTAATAGCGAAATCCGTCGTTATAACTGGTCCTTTGTAAAACCTCAATACGTAAAACTTCAAGGTCGTGGCCCTCGTGCTGAAATTGCTCGTCGTGCTTATAGACATCCGCGGGCTTATGACCAAGGCCTACCTTTGAGCTTGGCGACATCTGCTGATGTATACGTATACGATCGCTAAATAATAGTTGACAAACCATCTAAACTGTGATAGGAATAGTACCATGGATATGGAAAAACTACAAACACTTGATAAATTACCCTTAACTGAGGCTCAAGAAACTGCTACAAGCTTAATAGATCGTCGGAAGACACGAAAAGTTGTGGCTATGGGCTTGGAACGAGATATTCAAAAGGCCCGTTCATCGGCTGAAGTTTCTCGTATTATGTGGCAGGTTTATTTGTCAGGTAATGGTCTTGGAACTGTCGGTTCCCAATGGAAATCTTTTTATAAAGGTGTTTAATGTTTAAGCTACCCGAACCAATCATCGTCACACTAGACGACAATCAAGTAAGTCATATTAATACTATGGCTCAAGAAATCTTTGAAGATCCTTATCGGCGTAGGGATCGATCTCTTGAAGCTGTGTATTCTCATTGCTGGGCTGGTGTTCCACTCGAGTTTGCTCTTCAAGCACAAGGTGCTACTATGAACCCTAACCAATTTGATTATTCAAATCCAGACTCTCATAACTGGGATGTTGAATGGAACGGGCTTAAGGCTGAAGTTAAAAACTCCCAAGATCCTGGTAAATTACCAGATAAATATGAAAAGAAATGGTTGACCATATCAAACTATATGGCAAATAAAATTGTAAGAAACCGTCGTTTATACCCAAATTGTGTTGACATAATCATATTTGGATGTTATAATAAACTATCTGAAAATACTTTTGACGTTCGTTGGCGGGCTGTTGTGCCCTTTGATACCATTCGCCAAAACCTTCGTAAGTGCCAAGAAAAGTATGATAACAATTGGACTATTGATCATGACGGTGTAAAACGTATTAAGTATTTTTATAGTATAAAAACTGAACCACGCGCGATATATAACTATGATGTATGAATGGAGTAAATATGAAACATGATAATGGCAAACCACCTATTAATTTAGTTCCACCTGAGGCTATCATTGCAGCTGCTCAGGTTTTTGGCTTTGGTGCTCAAAAATATGGTGAAAACAATTGGCGTCAAGATCTGGATAAGTTTCCATATTCTCGTCATTACGCTTCTATTATGCGACATCTTTTAGCTTTTCATTCAGGTGAAGATCTTGATCCTGAAAGTGGTTTACCTCATACACATCATGCGCTAACTCAAATGATTATTTTGGTTATGTGTGAATTGCAAGGTGACAAAGATTTGATTGATGATCGCTTTAAAGTAGAGGATGATACAAATGCGGTATAATACAGTACAAGATATTCGAGAGTTCTTTATTGGTGAACTCAAAGATGAAGCATATGAAATTGACAAAACTGGTCAACGCACTATTGAAATGCTAGGTGCAAGCTTTGTTGCTTCAGAACCAGCAATCTTTGGTGAACCAAGCCAAGCTTATATTAATGCTGAGCTTGCTTGGTATGAGTCGCAATCAACAAACATTAAAGATATCTATGGACCTGATAAAGAACCACCTGCAGCGTGGCAGTATTCAGCTGATCCACATGGTAACATTAATTCAAACTATGGCCATTTAGTATTTTCTAAAAAATACCATAATCAATTCCAAAACGCCTTTGATGAGTTATGGTCTAATATTGAAAGCCGTCGTGCTGAAATGGTTTACAACCGTCCTTCTATCTGGGTTGAGTTTAATGAAGGTGGCAAGTCAGACTTTATTTGTACTAACGCACAAACATTTTATATCCGTGACGATACATTGATGATGGTATCTCAAATGCGTTCTAATGATGTAGTCTTTGGCTATAAGAACGATTACGCGTGGGCTCAATATCTAATGGATAAGTTTGTATCTCAATGGAATCAACAATGCAGACTTCCAGGTAATAAGCACCCTACTATTCAAAAAGGTATGCTTATTTGGCAAGTCCAAAATTTACATGTGTATGAACGCCACTTTGGATTGGTGAAGTAATGGTATTTTCAAAGCATAACATACAAGTTACCAATAAAGGTAAATACACATCAGATGCAGTACATGTCGACGATGATGGTAAAAATACAGTAGTAAATATGTGCCCTGAGTTTGATACTGTTGATGAAGTAGTGGAATGGATTCAAACTCATATGGAGGATGATGCGTGAGATTTATTGCAGCATTAGATCAAAGTGGTGGATCAACGCCTGGCACATTAGAAAGATATGGCGTTCAATATACTGAAGATAATATGATGGATAAAATCCATGATATGCGTCTTAGAATTGTAAACTCACCAGCATTTGATGATAGTAATATATCAGCAGCAATTTTATTTAAAGACTCAGTTACTCGTGGAATGGTTAATATCCTTGATGAAAAAGGTATTGATTCGTTCCTAAAGATCGACGAAGGACTTACTACAGACGGCACAATGAAACCGTTTGATGTAAATGATATATGCGAATGGGCTACAAACGGGATTGGTCCTAAAATCTATGGTACTAAAATGCGTAGCGTTGTTAAGAATATTGATACGATTAAACCTGTTCTTAAACAACAGTTTTCAATAGCAAAAACAGTAAGCGAATATGGCCTAGTTCCTATCATCGAACCCGAAGTTGAAATCAATAATCCTGATAAAGAAGCAATTGAGCAAGAACTATATTATCAATTGGAATCGCTATCAACAGTAAATTTTCCTGTTATATTTAAACTAACACCACCAGTAGTACCAAACCTATATCATAACCTTACAGTGTTTCCTAATGTAGAACGGGTTGTGTTTTTAAGTGGTGGATATACTATAGCAGGAGCATGTAGTAAACTAAGGCTAAATAATAATGTAGTTGCTAGTTTTAGTAGAGCATTATCTGAAGGCTTAAAATATGAGTTGACAGATAAAGAGTTTAATGATATATTAAGTAATAATATAGAAAGGATTGCAGAAGCAAGCGATGGATGAACCAACTGGTAAGCTTATTCAAATTACGGACATAATTGAAACAAAAGTTCGCAAACAAAAAGAGTTAGAGTTCTATGAAAAAGAGCTTAAGAAACTCCAACAAAAGATGTACTTTATACAAAAAGACATTGACATTACCAATATTATTATCAATATAATTGAGAACGAAAAGGTAATGGATATAAAAGAAAACATGGAAGCCAGAATGCTTGGCGATGATAGTGAAAAACATTAGTATCTAAAATGGCTAAATAGTCCATAGCAAGATACAATGAGGAGATTATATTATGAAAATTGCTTTTATTTTTGGTAAAGGTATTGAAGGTTGTGGTGTAACCAAAGGTGCAAACATCTTTGAAGATTGGTTAGTATCTCAAGGCCATGAAACTATGGTTATTGATTTTGATAATAAACAAAGCTTTGCCCGAGCTCAAAACGTAGATTGGCATGGAAACGTTTTACGAGTAGAGTCTAATCAAGAAATAGAAGATGTACCAAGTATAGTAGATGCTGTTAACACGTGTGACATTGCTATTGTACACTCTTTTCCTACCCGTAAAAATGGAAAGTACATTGATAGATTTCGTCAGTTTGTAGAAGCTATTAATGATCCAATCATTGTGGTGCATGATCATGCTATTACTAAAAATACTATTAATCGTCAGACTGGTGCTGGCGAGTTGTTTGCGTTGGCAGACATTGGTATTACACAATCATTTGAAGGATATTCACAAGAGTGTTATTTAGCACTTGATCCTGGCCTTGAAGGTAGACTACTTGAAAATCCTATTTGGGTTCGTACTGAAGATTACGATCAATATCGTGTTGACTATGAAGATAGAAAAAAGCACTTTATGTATATGGGTCGTATGTCAACGCTAAAAGATCCTGGAATGATTTGTCGTATTGAACCGTATTTGAAAAATGAATGGGATCTGACTTTGATGGGTTGTGAACGTTCTATTTCATCTATTGGTAATCCTGACTCTAAAACATTAGCAACTGATGCAGCTCCATATCATAAGTCTTATCAACCAAAAATTCTATTTGTTGGAACAAACTCAGCTGGTGAACATTACCTTCCAGGCAAAGAGAAAAACAAAACTGGTACTACAATTACAGCTTATGATGGATATAAGTATGATTTTGGTATGGGCCAGCTTGGTACCTCTATGGCTGCTTGGTGTGGATATCGCCTTGGTGATCCAAAGGAATATGGTTATCGTATGGAATATACAGTAATTGAATCATTCCTATTATCCTTGCCTGTTATTAGTAGACACTTTGCTGAAAACGCAGTATCACCTGAAGGTAAAAAGTGGGGTGAATATTATGGTCCACTTATCTCAGAAGCTACCAAGGAAGAAGAGCTTGCGGCTGAATTAAAACGTATTGCTGATAATCCTGAAGAATGGAAAGCTCGTACCAAAGCATGCCGTGAAATTGCTTATAAGTTTAATGATATTGAAGTTCTTGGTCCAAAATTCTTAGATTTTGTATTGACAAAAGGCAAAAGACATGATAAGATAGATTTTATAGATAGGATTTCAAGTTACTTCCCAAGTGCTCGTGAACGTCGCGAAAACGGAGAAATTATTATTTCAACTCCTGGAAGTGTTCTACTTGAAAAGCCTTTGACTCTTGTTGATGGAAGACAAAATGAAATTAAAGAACCCAAGCAAGTTGGTGCTACAATTGAAGGATTTTTCTAATGTATCATAAACGTATCGTTGTAGACTTTGACGACACCTTAGCGTTCCATGAAAACAGAAATTTTGATGACGCCATTCCTAATGATGATTTGATTAAAAAGACAAATCAGTTATTTGATGAAGGATGGCAAATTGATATTTTTACTGCTCGTGGATCTATTTCATGTAAAACACGTGAAGAAGCACGCCTTAAATATGAAGCTGGTATTATAGCCTGGCTTGATAAGTATGATGTTCAATATAATTCGCTTTCATTTGATAAACCATTGGCGGCTTACTATATTGATGATAAGGGTATTACTCCAGAAGCTTTCCTTGATGTTGATATTCGAGAGCTTGAAGGTGGTTTGTCTGGAACAGAAATCTTTACTGATGGTAAAGTTGTACATAAGCAAGATCCAAATGCTCATGATACTAACACTTGGTTTAATGAAGCATTCTTTATTGGTATTAATGTTCCAATAATTCATCGTATTGTTGGTGAAACTATTACTATGGATTATATCGATCATGACGAACAATTCTTTATGAAAGATTTCCATGTTGCTTTGGGTATGATCCAAACACAACTTCAAAGAATGAAAGGCCTTGAAGCATTAGATGAACTAAAATATCAATCATATATTAATCGCATTAAAGACCATGCGGTAGCTTCAGGCCAAGTAGAACTGATTGATAATGCCGACTTATTGGAAACGTTTGATTTAAAAAGATCGTTTTCGCACGGTGATTTTGGCATTAAGAATATGTTATTTAAAGATCATGAGCTATATTTGATTGATCCAATTTGTAATGTATTTGGCTGTACTGAACTTGACGTAGCAAAGTTTTGTGCTAGTTTGTATATCAACCAATATCATAAAGAGTATATTCTAAAATCTATTGATATCTTGGCTGCCGCAAACGATATAAATAAACCTATGTTACTAGCACTTATACGTGCTGAAATTACACGCGTATATAAGTACCATCCTGACAAATCTTTTATTATGGAATGTTTTGAAAATGTTTACTAACAAATCTGAAATCGCGAGAAAAGTTGGAAAGCCGGTTGATGAAATCCGGATTGGATTTACCTGTTCAACTTTTGATATGCTGCACGCTGGTCATATTGTAATGTTACAAGAGTCTAAAGAGCAGTGCGATTATCTTATTTGTGGTTTACTAACCGATCCAACTATAGATCGACCAGAAACTAAAAACAAACCAGTACAAACTCCGTTTGAGCGCTATGTTCAATTGGCAGGGTGTCGGTTTGTTGACGAAGTAATTCCATTTAATACTGAACAAGAACTTGTCGATATGATTTTGACTATTCAACCACATATTAGAATTGTGGGAGAAGAGTATAAAGGTACGGATCATACAGGTGTTGGTTTATGCCCAATATATTATAACAAACGCAAGCATTCTTTTTCGTCGTCGGACTTGAGAAATCGCGTTATCGAATCCTCGAAAGGTAACAAATGACTATTACTCATGCATCTATAGTTCCACTTATTGGCGGTGAAACCATTGGCTCAGCAAATGCCTTTGGTGCACCTCCAATTCATTTTATGTCTTACGAAGCTTTTGCTGCTAATGACAGTCACATTTTAAATTATTACGATAATGAAATTCCTTATTATGTTTTAGATAAAGATATGGCACCACCATTAAATGAAAGAGCTGATGTTGTATCTTCAGTTTGTCCATGTGCTGGTTTATCAACTATGTCGATGGGTTATGGTGACGACAATCCAAACAATCAATGGATGAAAGAAACAGCTAATTATATCCTTGGTGAATATAAACCAAAAGTATTTTGGGGAGAGAATGCTCCAGGATTTGCTGGTAAAATTGGTAAAACAGTTCGTGAAGAATTGAGAAGCATTGGTAAGAAAAACGGATATACAATGTCTGTATATAGAACTAAATCCCTATTACATGGATCGCCGCAAGTTCGTGAGAGATCATTCTATTTTTTCTGGAAAGGTAATAGAACACCGCTTTTAGGTTACTTTAATAAACCTCATACACCCATTGAAGAAGTAATCCGTGGAGTTAAATCTAACTTCCAAACTGATGTAATCAATCATAAAAAGAAACCAACAGACAATCCATACTATAAGTTCATCTTAGAACATATTCATGGTGGTCGTACTCACAAAGAACATGCGGCTTTAATTGAACCAACATCAGCTCGTGGTGCCTGCGTTTATAGTTATATTGAACAGCAAGGTTATAGCTATTTACAAGTAGCTGATTGGATGGCTGAAAATGGATATGAACGTGAAGTAGAAAAGTGCAAATACAAACATGCTAAACTTGAATCAGGTAAAAGCATTATGCGACGTGGTGTAACAATTCCAAAAGATCGTATTGGAGCTTTTGTTGGTCATTATCCTTTAATGCTTGCGCATCCTGATGAAGATCGCTTTATTAATTATCGTGAAGCTATGACAATCATGGGATTGCCTGAAGATTTTGAGTTAGTAGATGCTAACCCAAGAAATGCTAATCATATTTGTCAGAATGTTCCAGTACAAACTGCGACTGACATGGCAACTGAAGTTAAAAAATATTTGAATAATGAGTTAATAACCGTTGACACGGACTACATTATGCAGTATAATCATAGACAAGAAGCGCAATACACCGAACGCGGTGCAACTTTAGAGGCATTTTTATGAGTACACATTTTATTATTGACTTTGAAACTATTGGTCAAAACTCTCGTGAAGTACCTGCTATTGATTGTTCATATACCACATTTGAGTGGGAACGATTTACGGAGAATCCATACTCATTTAAAGAGTTAGTTCTTGGTATGAAAACTGCAAAGTTTGATATTAAAGACCAAATGGTTAATCATGGTTGTAAATATAACAAACGAGACTTGCAGTGGTGGTTAGATCAGCCACCTGAGCTTCGTACAAATATGAAGCCAAACCCAGAACTTGATTTGAAATCAGATCAGTTTATAGACCGACTTATTGACTATCTACAGCAAAAAGGCGACATTGCTTATTGGTGGTCTAGGTCAAATAGTTTTGATCCAGTTATTTTGGAACGTATTGCTCAAAATGCAGGACGACTTGAAAAGCTTGGTGCTTATTTAAAATGGTGGGCTGTACGTGATACTCGTACTTTTATCGATGCTAAATTTAATTTTAATGTGCCAGGTGGAAAGAATGGATTTATTCCCGTATCCAATATAGAAAAATGGGAATACAATTTTAAAGCGCATGATAGTAAACACGACGTAGCAGCAGATGTTTTGAGGCTTCAAACTATCGTTAGAGCTGAAGCAGATTTGGAGCAAATTGAAATATGAGTAAAATAGAAATATCAATCGAGCAACTAAGAGAGTATAAAATCTTTGTTGGAACTCCGATGTATGGTGGCCAATGCTCTGGTTCATACACTAAGTCTTGTACTGACTTAGCTATGGTTTGTGCAGCAAATGGTATTACCGTTAGGTTTTACTACCTATTTAATGAGAGCTTAATTCAAAGAGCTCGTAACTATATTGTTGACGAGTTTCTCAGATCTGATTGTACACACCTTTTGTTTATTGACGCAGACATTGGTTTTAATCCAAAGGATGTGTTTGGTCTTATTGCTGTACATAACCAAGATCCAGAAAAATATAACGTTGTTACTGGACCATATCCTAAGAAAACTATTGCATGGGAAAAGGTAACGACTGCAGTTAAATCTGGTAAGGCTGATGAGAATCCATTTGAGCTTGAAAACTATACAGCTGATTACGTTTTTAATCCTGTTAATAGGCAATCATCATTTGAAATTACATCACCACTTGAGGTTGGAGAAGCTGGTACAGGCTTCATGCTAATCCCACGTGATACGTTTACCAAGTTTAAAGAGAAGACACCGCATTTGGCTTATAAACCAGATCATGCACGTACAGAACATTTTGATGGTTCAACTATGATCCATGCATATTTTGACTGTGTCATTGATCCTAAGTCAAAGCGTTACTTATCTGAGGATTATTTCTTTTGTAATGCCGCTCGATCTTTTGGCATGAAAATTTGGATGTGTCCTTGGATACAACTACAGCACATTGGATCCTACGTTTTTAAAGGTTCTCTTGGTCACATTGGATCTCTCGGTATGTCAGCTACCGCAGATAAAACCAGTAATAAAAAGAATTACAAAAAAAGTGTTGACAAAAAGCGTAAAAAGTGATACTATGTATAAATACAATATTGAAGGAGCTATATAATGAAATTCAGTGAACGTACTCTTACGATTCTAAAAAGTTTTTCGACCATTAACAAATCAATCCTAATGAAGGAAGGTAATGTTCTTAAAACTGTAACACCAGAAAAAACCCTAGTTGCAACTGCGACTATCCCAGATCAAATCCCATCACAAGCATGTGTATATGATTTGTCTCGGTTTTTATCCATACTCGGTCTATATAAAGACCCAGATGTGGAATTCCATGATAAGTATTTTATCATTCAAAACGGCAAACAACGTACCAAATACGTTTATGCTGACATCTCCATGATCCATGCGGCTCCTGAAAAAGACATTCAGTTGCCATCAGCTGATGTTGAAGTTGCTGTATCATGGGAAGATCTTCAATCAGTACTTAAAGCTGCTGGAGTTCTTCAATTCTCGGAAGTTGCCTTTGTAGGCGAAGGTGGTAAAATCTACCTGAAAGCTATTGACGGCAATAACGATAACTCTGATGATTATGGTGTTGAGATCGGCACTACATCTGATGAATTTAAGATTATTATCAAAACTGATAATCTTAAGCTTTTACCTCAGGATTACCAAGTTACTCTATGCGCAAAGGGTATCTCTGAGTTTAAAAGCGAAGGTGTCACATACTTTGTGGCAATTGATACTAAGTCGACTTACAAAAAAGGAAATGAATAATGGCTGATAATCAGACACAAAACCCAGAACAAAAACAAGAACCGGTACAAATTTCGTTGCAGGATATTGCTACGATTGTACAGATGATTGATGTAACCTCACGCCGTGGTGCTTTTGAAGGACAAGAGCTGGCTGGCATTGGTATTCTACGTAATAAACTTGAAATGTTTCTTCGCCAGAATGCTCCAAAAGGTGAAGAGCCTCCTCAAGGTTCAATGCCTAACCCAGACGCTCCTGCTGCAGTACCAGGCGATGCTCCCCTAGCTGATAAGGTGAGCTAAGGAGGAAAACGAATGCGGGCTCTCGTTATAAAACAAACCCGCACCTTATTTTATATTATGATGGAGACATTATGTCTATTGATGCAAAAGCAAATGAAGTATTGTGGGTTGAAAAGTATCGCCCGCAAGTAATTAACGACACTATCCTACCTGAAAAAACCAAAGCAATGTTTAAAAAGTTTGTCGCTGATGATAGCGTACCAAACTTACTGTTGTCTGGTGGTCCTGGTGTAGGTAAAACAACCATCGCAAAAGCTATGCTTGAAGAGATGGGTTGTGACTATATTGTAAAGAATGGTTCATTGAACGTAAACATTGATACCCTTCGCTATGATATCTCAACATATGCCTCGGCTGTATCCCTTAGTGGCGGTCGTAAATATGTTATCTTTGATGAAGCTGATTACCTAAACGCTGCAAATGTTCAACCAGCTTTACGTAATTTCATCGAGGAATATTCCTCTAACTGTGGATTCATATTCACATGTAACTTTAAAAACCGTATCATTGCACCTCTCCGCTCTCGTTTGAGTGAGGTTGATTTTACTATTGAAACCAATGATCGTCCACAGCTTGCTATGCAGTTTATGAAACGAGTAGAAGCAATTCTTGAAACAGAAAATGTTCCATATGATAAAGCTGTAGTTGCAAAAGTAATTCAAAAACATTTTCCTGACTTTCGTCGTGTATTGACTGAGCTGCAATCCTATGCAGCATCTGGTCGTATTGATGAAGGTATTTTTGTTAACCTTAAGCAAGAGTCTATGGATGAGTTGTTTAAAATGCTCAAGTCTAAAGCTTTTACTGATATGCGCAAATGGGTTGCAAAAAACTCAGACCAAGATATGAATGAGATGTTTCGTCGCATTTATGACATGGCATCAAATAAAGTTGAAATGAAAAGCATGCCTGGTTTTGTAGTAACATTGGCTGACTATATGTATAAAGCAAACTTTGTTGCTGACCTTGAAGTTAACATGGTAGCTTTCCTTACAGAAGTTATGATGGAAGCTGAATACAAATGAGCGAATGGATTAAAAAACTCGTAGGTATGCACACATGTTTTAATTGTGAAAAGCTTATGAGTAAAAAAGAAATATACAGTGTAGACATCGACACAGCTGAAGGTCCTCTTAATTTTAAGATGTGCCAAACCTGTGCTGATGATTTTGATGATATGTTAAAAGAGTTGGAGGAAGCCCTTGCCGAAAGAGATCAGTCCCTTTGATTTTATGAACGCCGTGTCTTTCTCTAAGGAAGACCTTATTGGTAATCATGATAATCCAGAAATTGCAGAAAAAGAGTACACACCTTATATGGTTAACCGCGGGTTTACTAATTTCGAGGATACTATTCTTCATGCAAATGAAATGAATATGCGAGCACACTTATTCTATGATGCTCAATTTCAATACTACCGTGGTGCATTACGTAAACGCAAACGGTTTTCCAAATGGCCTAAGGCTGATAAAAGTAAAGACCTCGATGCTATCCAAGAAGTTTACCAATGTAATCGTACCATTGCCAAACTATACTTGAAAGCTTTGAGTAAAGATGACCTAAGACTAATACATAATAAGCTAACTACTGGTGGAGTTTCAAAATAAAATAAATATTATCTGATGGTCAAGGTGGGCATCGTGATAATAATTAATAATAATAAGGTGCTATCGTTATGCAAAATGAAGACATTTTTAAAGGTGTCGGTATAGAGATTTCGCTTCCCTCCCCAGATAGTTTTTTAAAGGTAAAAGAAACACTTACACGTATCGGTATTTCATCTCGTAAAGAGAAAAAGCTTTACCAGACGTGTCATATTTTACACAAGCAAGGTCGGTATTCGATCTTACATTTTAAAGAGCTTTTTATTTTAGACGGGAAGAAGAATACTTTTACTGACGAAGATGAAGCTAGAAGAAATACAATTGTGAATTTATTAGAGGAATGGGATT